>Ga0265338_10001061_pt1 | contig 45726 bp, 55 predicted proteins | sample 42126metaG_FD_193579 | JGI IMG/M metagenome (GOLD analysis project Ga0265338, IMG submission 193579) | Rhizosphere microbial communities from Carex aquatilis grown in University of Washington, Seatle, WA, United States - 4-21-26 metaG | ecosystem: Host-associated > Plants > Roots > Rhizosphere... | reverse complement strand
CACACGGCGCTGATCTACTCGCGCATCCATGAGAACCGGCTCAATCCCGCCGACTCCGACTTCAGCCGCGGCCAGCACCAGCAGCAGGTGATGCAGGCGACGCTGTCCAAGCTCGCGAGCGCCTCGACGTTCTTCCGGCTGCCGTTCGACGGCTCGTCGCTGATGGCGCCGCTGTCGACTGATCTGTCCACCTGGGACTTGATGCAGCTCGGCTGGGTGAAGTTCCGTGCGGGCAGCACGATCCACTGCCGGCTCGGCGGCACCGCCACCGGCAACGGCTTCATCACGGGCGGCGAGGAAAACATCCAGGTGATCCAGGAGGTGCTCGGGAACTCGGCGCCGCAGCGGCCGCCGGCCGGCAACCTCTTCGCTCCCGGCTGCGTCGTCGGCAACCAGCAGTTCAAGTAGCGTCTTCGCCGTGGAGACGCGCTACGACCCGATCGTCCGGCAACTGCGGGAGGCGTCGCGGCCGGAGCGCGAGCAGCCTGCCGTCGCGGCGGCGTATCTCGAGAAGGTGCGGCTGCACGCATATCGCGTCACGGACGGCGACGTCGAGGCGTTGCTCGCGTCCGGTCTGTCCGAGGACGAGGTCTTCGAGGCGACGGTTGCGGCCGCGGTGGCGGCCGGGCTGGCGCGGTTCGACGCCGGGCTGAGGACGCTCGAATGAGGCTCCGCTGCACCGAGTCCGGCCACGACGCCGGGCAGACAGCGGTGCTCGAGGGGATCCGCGTCGAGTCGGGACGCGAGCCGGTGGACGTCGTCAAGACGCTGCACTACCGGCCGGACCTGTTCGGGCGGCCGTTCTGCGACGCGCTCGAGCTGTCGATGCGCGGCGAGTCGGACTGGACACCGGGCGAGCGGGAGCTGTTCGCCGCGTACGTCTCGTCGCTCAACCAGTGTCCCTTCTGAACGAGCGCCCACGGCGCGGTCGCGTCGTACGTCTTCGGCGAGGAGGTGACGCAGGCGGTGTACCGCGACTGGCGCACGGCGCCGGTGGACGAGAAGCTGCGCGCGGCACTCGGGTTCGTCGAGAAGCTGACGCTGCGCCCCGACGAGCTGACCGCGGCCGACGCCGACGCGGTGCGCGCCGCCGGCGTCTCCGACGACGCGCTCGTCGACGCGATCGCCGTCGCGTCGCTCTTCAACATGATCGTCCGCATGGCCGACTCGCTCGCCTTCGACGTTCCGCCGTACGACAGCTTCCTCGCGCGAGCCGAGACGATGCTCGCCGAGGGCTACACGCTGTACGGGGACTAGCCGCCGAGGTGGCGGCCGCACAGCTCGCACACCACCGCGTACCGCTTGACGCCGGACGGCGTGACGGCGATCTGGCGCCGGACGAGCCGGTGGCGGCAGACGCGGATCTCCGGCAGGAGCTGGGGCAACGGCGGCAGCTCGGGCATGTACCGCACCGCGCCGCCGACGGCCGGGCAGGCGTCGACGTGCTCGGCCCAGACCTGGTGCGCCGGCTGGCTCGTGATCGCCAGCCAGCCACACGCTTCACACGCGATCTCGATCACTGCAGCCAGAGTAGTTGCGATGACTTTCCGGCAGAGTTGCGGTCCGAGGGACAACCGATCCGGTGGAGGCGCGCGTGGCCCAGCTCAGGTTCACCATGACGATGTCGCTCGACGGCTACGTGGCCGGTCCCGACCAGAGCCTCGAGGACCCGCTCGGGACGGGCGGCCTCGCGCTCCACGAATGGGTGTTCGCGACCCGCAACTTCCGCACGGCGCACGGAATGGAGGGCGGCGAGACGGGGCTCGACGACGACCACGCCGCGTGGAGCGCGAACGTCGGCGCCACGATCATGGGGCGCAACATGTTCGGACCCGTGCGCGGGCCGTGGGGCGACGACGCGTGGACCGGCTGGTGGGGCGACAACCCGCCGTTCCACACGCCGGTGTTCGTCCTGACCCACCACGCGCGCGAGCCCGTCGAGATGGCCGGCGGCACGACCTTCCACTTCGTCACCGGCGGCATCGAGGCCGGCCTGGAACAGGCGATGGATGCGGCCGGCGGCCGGGACGTTGCGCTCGGCGGGGGCGCCGAAGCGGCGCAGCAGTATCTGCGCGCTGGGCTGATCGACGAGATGGAGATCCACGTCGTGCCGATGCTGCTCGGCGGCGGCTCGCGGCTGTTCGAGAACCTCGACGGCGGGCACACGGGCTACGAGTGCGTCGGCCTGGCCTGCTCGCCCGCCGTCGCCCACTACACCTACGTCCGTTCCTAGAGAGAGGCTCCCCATGCACAAGAGACTCGTGACGCGATACGCGATGAAGTCCGCCGACGACGCCGACGAGAACCAGCGGCGCGTCGAAGGGGTCTTCGCCGAGCTGGCGGCGAACAAGCCGGACAACGTCAGCTACATCGTCCTCCGGCTCGCCGACGACTCGTTCGTGCACGTGTCGTTCCACGACCACGGCGACGACGAGGTGAACGCGATCGCGTCGACGGCGGCGTTCGCGCACTTCCAGGACGGCCACGCCGATCGCCGTGAGGGCGGCGTCGACCAGCAGACCGCCGAGCTCGTCGGCGCCTACGTCACGACGATCGAGTGACTAGCGGCGCTTGATGGCGGTGAGGGCGTACCCGCCCTCGAGCATCGCCGGCGCGCGCTGCTGCAGGCGCTCCCACTCCGGCACGTCCCAGCCGAGCGAGTCGGCGAGGCGGACGATCATGCTGAACAGCGCGCACACCGTCGCGGCGTCGCGAAGCGCCTGCGGCGAGACGCCGGCGGCATACGCCGCCTCCGCGTCCGCGCGCGTCAGCTCGTCGGGGCGGAGCGTCAGCTTCTCGAGGAAGACGAGCGTCGCGTGCAGCTCCGGCCGCAGCGGCGCCGTGCGCCAATCCGCGACGACCGCGTCCCAGACTTCCTCACCGAGGGCGAACGACGCGACCGCGCCGTGGGAGCCCATTCAGAATGGACACTGGTTCAGCAGCGACGTGAAGCCGGCGAAGAGCTCTCGCTCCCCCGCGCTCCAGTCGGACGGTCCGCGCATGACGACGTCGAGCTCCTCCGAGAACGGCAGCCCGAACAGCTCCGGCCGGTACATCAGCGTCTTCACCACGCCGAGCGGCTCCGCGCCCGTGCGCTCGCGGATCATCTGGAGCACCGCGGCCTCGTCCGGCGCGTGACCGTGGTCGACGACGTCGAGCCTGATGCTCACGCGAGCACCTCGTTCGCGCGGTCGAGCCGGCGCAGCCCCTCGGAGATCGCGGCGGCGACCGTCTGCTCGAAGATCTCGTCCTCGGAGAGCCCGGCCGCCTTCAGCGCGTCGACGTCGCCGTCGACGACCGAGTACGCGCGCTCGTGCACCTTGCGCAGGTAGCCGTCCATCGCCTCCGGCGCCGGCGGCGCCGACGCGACGGTCGCGCGCAACTGATCGATGGCCTCGCTCACGCTGCATAGAGTACGGAACCGATGCGCATTCTCGCGACAGAGTTCGAGGAGCGGCGCGAGCGGCTGCTCGAGCACGTCCGTCGCGACGGCCTGTCCGGCTACGTCCTCTTCGGCGCGGACTACATCCAGTACTTCACCGGCTTCTGGTTCCTGTCCAACGAGCGGCCGGTGATCTACGCGGAGAGCGCCGGCGGCGAGTCGGCGATCTTCGTGCCGGAGTTCGAGGTCGAGCGCACGCACGCCGAGGCCGACTTCGCGCGCGTCGAGTCGTATCCGGAGTACCCGGGGATCGAGCACCCGATGTCGATCTTCGCGCGCGTCCTGGCCGATTTCGGGATTCGCGACGCGATCGGCGCCGACAACGACGGCTATCCCGGGATCCTCGGCTACCAGGGGCCGCCGCTGAGCGAGGTCACGGGCGCGTCGGTCGCGCCGCTCGGCGACGTGATCGAGAGCTTCATGCGACGCAAGAGCGCGAACGAGATCGAGCTGATCCGCGAGAGCGGGCGCTGGTGCGCGCACGCGCACCGGCTGCTGCAGGAGTACTCGCGGCCGGGCGCGACCGAGGCCGAGGCGAGCCTCCGGGCGAGCCAGGAGGCGACGCTGGCAATGCTCGCCGAGCTCGGCGACGTCGGCGGGATGTCGTCCTCCTCCGGCGCGTCCGCGGGCTACCGCGGGCAGATCGGGCTGCGCAGCTCGTGGGCGCACGCGGTCGCGCACAACATCCAGTTCCAACCGGGCGACGTGCTCGTGACGGAGACGAGCGCGCCGGTCCACGGCTACAACGCGGAGCTCGAGCGCGCGATGATCGTCGGCCCGCCGACCGACGAGATGCGGCGGTTGTTCGACCACACCGTCGCGTCGCAGCAGGCCGCGTTCGCCGCGATCCGTCCCGGCGCCACCTGCGCCGACGTGGACGGCGCCGTCATGCGCTACCTCGAGCAGAACGACCTGCTCCGCTACTGGCGCCAGCACACCGGCCACGGAATCGGGCTCCGCAACCACGAGGCGCCGTTCCTCGACGTCGGCGACGGCACGACGCTCGAGGCGGGGATGGTCTTCACGATCGAGCCGGGTCTCTACGACGCGGCGATCGGCGGCTTCCGCCACTCGGACACCGTCGTCGTCACCGAGGACGGCATGGACGTCCTCACCGACTACCCGAGCGACATCGAGAGCCTCACGCTCCCGGCCTGACGAGGGTCCCGCCCCACTCCGCGGGATCGACGTCGTCGAGCGTCTGGGAGAACGTCCACTGGTGGCCCGCGGGATCCTCGACCGTGTACTGCCGCTCGCCGTACTCGAAGTCGACCGGCTCCATGACGATGCGGGCGCCGTGCGCTCTCGCGCGCTCGCAATGCGTGTGGACGTCGTCGACGCGAACCGTCACGGAGTGCGTGACCTCGCCGGGCCGCGGCGGCCGCCGCTCGTGACGCACGTCGCCGACGATCACGGCGCCGCCGTCGCCGACGCTGAGCTGGGAACGATGGTTCTCGCCGATCTGCAGCCGCTCCGCGAAGCCGAACGCGTCGCTCAGCCACGCGACCGCCTCGCGCACGTCCGGATAGATCAGCACGGGGATCACGACAGCCGACGGCATGGAGCGATTCGGCCTCATCTCAGTGCTGCCAGTGGACGAGCGAGCCGACGAAGACGCCGAGCGTCGCCGGATTGTCGATGAGGTCGTTGCGGCCCAGGTCGGCGTCCGCACCGAACTCGACGACGAGGCCGTAGCCCGCCCGCTCGCGGTCGCCGCCGACGGTGTCGACGCGGGTGCCGGCGACGTCGTTCCGGTCGATCATGCACATCGAGTGGTCGCCGCAGAGGATGCCGATCCCCTTCGCGTCCCGGACGGTGTTGTGCATGACGCCGCCCATCGACATCTCCGTCATCGAGATGCCGCGCATCGTCGTCCGCTCGACCCGGTTGTGCTCGAGCATCGCGGACGAGGAGTGCGTGACGATCCCTTCCTGCCCTCCGACGACCGTGCAGTGGGAGACCATGGTCTCGCCGGTGTCCATGTTGTACGAGATGTCGATTCCCTGGCCGTAGGGGACGCCGCGCATGTCCACATTGCAGTGCTTGATCGTGATCGCCTGGCCGCGGACGTGGATGCCGTCGAGCTGCGGCCGGATGACGGTGACGTGGTCGAGCACGACGCCGCGCATCCCGTCGACGGTGATGCCGTTGACGCCGCCGACGACGGTGACGTGGCTGATCTCGACGTTCTTGTGCGCGACGACGATGCCGCCGCGGACGACGGCGCCCGCGTCGCCGACGAGCTTCTCGCGGCGGTCGATCACGAGCGGTCCCTGGTGGACTCCGGCGGCGAGATGCACGACCGGCGGCAGGTGCGCGTACCAGAGCCCTCCCGCAGCCGCGAGCGGAGCCGCCACCGCAGCGGCCGCGAGCGCGCCGCCGCGCCGGCCGAGCTCGCCGCCGTCCTCCGCGTACGAGAGCCGCCAGAACGGCAGCAACGCGTGGCCGAGCAGCTGCGCGCACACCCATGCGGCCGCGAACAGCCCGAGCGCGACGACGAGCGGCGCCTGCGTGCCGTACCCGAGTACCACCGCCATCACCACGCCCAGCTCGAGCAGCCCGAGCGGAAGAGCCGCCCAGCCCGGCTGGTAGCGGAGCAGCGGGTGGTAGACGAGATCGATGCCGACCGCGACCGCGAGCATCGCGGCGGCGAGCCCGACCGGCCACCACTCGCCGAGCGCGGCGGCGACGAGGCATGCGGCCGCCAGCGGCAGCGCGAGCGCCGCGAACCGCGACTCGAGGCGTCCCCTCAGCGTGTACGACATCGGCGGAGGAAGGAGTGGGCGGCGTAGCGCGCGCCGGCGAGCGTGTCGGCGGCGGGATACGCCATCTGCGCGGCCACGCCGGCGACGGCGAGCGTGCGCGTCTCGTCGGTCAGTGACGGAACCGTCGAGTCGGCGGCGAGCACGAGGCGGCCGTCGGCGGTCTCGAGCCCGTGCTCCTCGACGAGCCGGCGGAGCAGCGGATCGTTCCCGTAGCCGCGGACGAAGCCGGTGGCGCAGACGACCTGGTCGGCGCCGTTCACGGCGGCCTCGACACGGAAGCGTCCCGCGTCGGCCGCGTGCGCGAGCGGCTCGTCCCAGGACTTCCCGGGCGGATACGACGGCGCGAGCAGCTCGCGCAGCGCAGCGGCGCGGCGCTCCGGCGGCGAGCGGTGGAACGACGCGAGCCCGCGGCGGGTGAGATACGGGCGCGGCACGTTCAGCGGTCGCCGCACCGGCTCGCGCCGCCGCACCGAGATCACCGTCGAGCCGCCGGCGAGCGCGTTCAGCCACTCCGTCGCGGCCGCGAGCCCAGCGCCGACGACGCAGACGCTGTCGGCGTAGTCGTGCGGCTCGTACGAGTGAACCGCCCGCGGATCGTCGCGCAGCTCCTCCGGCGTGGCGATGCCGGAGTGGCCCGTCGCGAGGAGGACGCGCCGGAACGTGCCGAACCCGTCGAGCTCGAAGCCACCGTCGACCGGTGCGATCCGCTCGATCCGCGCCGGTCGCGGACTCCAGCCGCTGCTCACGCGCAGCTCCTCGACGTGCTCGAGGAAGTCCGGCACGGTCGCGTGGTAGCGGTCGCAGACGCTGCGCGCGAGCGGGACGATCGACCGCCGGCGGCGCGCCTCGCGCACGGCGAGCCCCGGGAACGACGACGGCAGGCAGTGCCCGTCGCTCTCCGACCGCATGTGCGTCTGCCGGATCGCCGCCGCGCGTCGCCGCCACGCCGCAGCCGGATCCGGGTCGGTGCCGAACACGACGATCTCCTCCGGGTCGAGACCGCCCCGGAGCAGTGTCAGATATGCGACGAACCCCGCCAGCCCGCCGCCGACGACGGCGACGCGCTCCATCTCACTTCACCGAGCCGGCCAGCAGCCCCTGGACGAAGTAGCGCTGGAATGCGAAGAACACCGCGAGCGGCACGATCAGCGAGATGAACGACGCCGGTGCGATCAGGTCGATGTTGGCGCCGAACTGGCGCAGGTTCGAGAAGATCGCGACCGTGATCGGCTGCACGTTCTGGCCGAACGTCAGCGCGACGATCAGGTCGTTCCACGTCCAGAGGAACTGGAAGATGGCGAGCGACGCGATCGCGGGCAGCCCGAGCGGGAGGATCAGCCGGTAGAAGATCTTGAACTCGGAGGCGCCGTCGATGCGGGCCGACTCCATGATGTCCTTCGGTATCCCGACGAAGAAGTTGCGTAACAGGAAGATCGCGAACGGGAGCCCGAACGCCGTGTGGAAGAGCACGATGCCGAGCACGGTGTCGTACAGGCTGAGGTGGTTGTACAGCGTGAACGTCGGGATCAGCGCCATCTGCAGCGGCACGACGAGCAGCGCGATCACGGCGATGAAGATCCAGTCGCGCCCCGGGAAGTCGAGCCACGCGAACGCGTAGCCGGCGAGCGATCCGATGATGATCACGAGCAGCGTGTTCGAGACGGCGATCTCGAGCGTGATCACCAGCGAGTGCGTGATCGAGTGGTTGTGGAGCACCGCGCGGTAGTTCGCCCACGTGGCGAGGCTCGGCTTCGAGAAGATCTGCCACCAGCCCTTCACGGTGAACGCCTGCGCCGGCAGGATCGAGGTGAGGAACAGCCCGAGCGTCGGCACGAGCCAGAGCAGCCCGAGGAACGCGAGCACGATGTTCACCGGCGCCTTCTCGAAGAAGCGGATGGTCTTCCCCGCGACGGTGTCGCGCTCGGACAGCTTCGGCTGCGGGACGACGACGTCGACTGTCGACACCTAGACCTCCCTCCGGAAGCGCTTCACGTTCAGCAGGAGCACCGGGACGACGAGGACGAACAGGAAGACCGCGATCGCCGAGCCGGTGCCGAAGTCGTTGATGCCGCCGAACGACGTCCGCCACATCGCGAGCGCGATCACCGACGCCGCGTTCTGCGACGAGCCCGGCGCGAGCGTGATGACAAGGTCGAAGACCTTCAGAACGTTGATGATCATCGTGATGAAGACGACCGAGAGCACCGGCGCGAGCAGCGGCACGGTCACCTTGCGGAACACCTGCCATTCGCTCGCGCCGTCCGTCCGCGCCGCCTCGAGCACGTCGCGCGGCATCGACGACAGCCCCGCGGCGATCACAACCATCGCGAAGCCGGCCCAGATCCACATGTACGCGATGATCAGCGCGGGCGTGATCAGCTTCGTGCCGAGCCACGCGAAGCCGGCCCACGGTTTCGCGAACGTCCCGGCCGAGATGCCGGCCTTGTAGGTGCCGGGCGTCACCACCCCGAAGTCGTAGACGCCGTTGTCGCCGGTGGCTGCGGTCTTCACGACGTGGTTGTCGCTGTTGCGGAGCTGCACGGTCACCCCCGGCAGCCCCAGCTCGCCCTGCTCCACCTTGCCGGGGACGCCGCCGCCCGGCTTGAAGTCGCGCCAGACGGTGCCGACGATGTGTCCCGGCTCCGGCTTCGGGTCGACCGCCTGCACGGCGCCCGCCGGAACCTCGTCGGTGGCGATGCCGGTCAGCCCGATCAGGGCGACGCTGCCCGGCTTCAGCGGCGTCTGCAGCGTCATGCCGGTCGACGCGGACCCGGTGACGGTCGACGTCGACGGCAGGGCGGTCGTGAGCGAGCCGGGCTGCTTCACCACCTCGACGACCGCGCGTCCGAGCGCGTTGACCGCGCCGAGGTTCGGATCCTGCACGTACATGATCCGCCACGTGACGCCGGTGGCGAACGCGGAGATCGCCATCGGCAGGAATACCGCCGTCTTGAACGCGACCGACCAGCGCACGCGCTCGGTGAGCACGGCGAAGACGAGTCCGATCGCCGTCACCACCGCCGGCACGACCGCGACCCAGATCAGGTTGTTCTTGATCGCCGTCGTCAGCGTCGGCGTCGTGAACAGCGTCTTGTAGTTGTCGATGCCGACGAACTTGTTGAAGCCGTTCAGCCCGAAGAAGCTGCGGATGATCGTGTAGACCGTCGGATAGACGATCCACACGCCGAGCATGATGAACGCGGGCAGGAGGAAGAACGTGCCGGTCAGGTACCGGCTCCGTCCCTGCCCCATCTCCGGCGGTGAAGCCGCCTCGAGAGGCGGCTCCACCGCGACGTTACCCGCGCTCAAGCGGCTACTTCCCGCTCTTCCAGGCGGCAGCGGCCGCCGACTCGAGCTTCGACTGGATGCTCTTCACGTCCTTCGGGTTGCGCAGGAAGTCCTGGAACAACCCCCACTCGCCCTGGCCGACGGTCGCGCCGAACGACGCGGGCTGCTGGTCGGACATGTCGAACGCGACGTACTTCGCCTTCGCGATCGCGCCGGCGGTCGCCCGCGTGGTCGCGTCCGGATAGACGCTCGTCGACATGTGCTTGTTGCCCGTTGCGAAGCCGCCCTTCGCCGCCCAGGCCGCTGCCGCGGCCGGCGTGCCGAGGAACTTCACGAACGACTCGATCGCCGGGTTGTCGCGGAACGCGACGATCGTGTCGCCGCCGATCTCGACCGATGCCGGCGAGTTGTTGATCGACGGGAACGGGAACTCGGCGTAGCCGGTGCCCGGCTTCGACTTCACGGTGGCGACGCCCGGGACGAAGTCGCCCTCGAGCACGATCGCCGCCTTCGGCGGGCTCTCCCAGACGTTGTTCACCGACGTCGGGAAGTCGGTCTGCACCGCGCCCGACGTTCCGCCGGCCATATTGGCGGAGTCACCGATCACCTGCGCCATCGTGTTCAGCGCCGAGGTCACCGACGCGTCCGTCCACTTGATCTTGTGGAGCGTCAGCAGCGCGTACTTCGCCGGGCCGGCCTGCCGGAGGTAGATGTTCTCGAACAGGTCGGTGAGCGTCCATCCGTCTGCGCCGCCGATCGAGTAGGGCGGGACGCCGGAGGACTTGATCGTGCCGGCGTTCTTCGTGAACTGCGTCCACGTCGCCGGCGCCTTCACCCCGGCCGCCTTGAAGGCGGGCACGTTGTACCAGACGGTCGACTTGTTGCTCGCCTTGAAGACGAGGCCGTAGATCTTGTGGCTGAACGTGCCTAGTGCGATCCACGCCGGCGAGAAGTTCGCGAGCAGCACCTTGCGGGAGTACGTGATCGGCTTCAGCGCGCCCTTCTTGACGAACTGCGCGACGAGCCCCGGCTGGGCGATGTCCGCCATGTCGGGCGGATTGCCGCCGGCGACCGCGGTCGAAACCACCGTCGGCAGGTTGTCGCCGACCGGCTTGTAGTTGACCTTCACCTTCGGGTAGAGCTTGTTGTAGGCCTTGATCACGCCACCGAAGGCCGATGCCTCGGCGCCCGTCCAGACACCGTCGAAGGAAATGCTGCCGGAGACCGCGCTCGTCGACCTCGTCGCGCCCGAACCGGTGCTCGACGCTGCGAGCACTGCGAGGGGGACGACAACGAGGAGAACGGCGCCTCTACGAAGCAACTGACGTCTCACGATGCTGCTCCTTTCTCGTGCTGGTCGTAGATCCCGAGACCCGTCTCCGGGTCGAAGAAATGGAGCGCACTCGTGTCGACGCTCACCTCGACCGCCTTGCCCTCGGTCACGTTCGCCCGCGCTCCGAACCTGCCGACGAACAGCGCGCCGCCGGTCTGGAGGACATCGCCCTCTGCGGCGCCCGTGTCGCTCGCGAGCTCCTTCATCTCATCCGCCGACGGCGCCACTGCGCCCTCGACGGTGAAGTGCACCATCAGCTCCGAGCCGAGAGCCTCCCGTAGCTCGACGTTGCCGCGGAGGCGCCGGTCGGGCGGCGTGTCCGCCGCGAGCGAGACCTCCTCGAGATGCTCCGGCCGGATGCCGAGGATCACGTTCTTTCCGACATAACTCTTCAGCGCCGGCCTGCCCGCCGTGCTGGCGGCGTCGATGGAGAGCCGCTGCGTGCCGAACGAGACGGCGTAGCCGCCGTTGCTGCTCTCGATGGTCGCGTCGACCATGTTCATCGCCGGCGAGCCGATGAAGCCGCCGACGAAGAGGTTGACCGGGCGGTCGTAGAGCGTCTGCGGGTCGGCCACCTGCTGCAGCTCGCCCTTGCGCATCACGGCAACGCGGTCGCCCATCGTCATCGCCTCGACCTGGTCGTGCGTGACGTAGATCGTGGTCACGCCGAGGTTGCGCTGCAGCCGCGAGATCTCCGCGCGCACCTGGACGCGCAGCTTCGCGTCGAGGTTCGAGAGCGGCTCGTCCATCAGGAACGCCGCCGGGTGCCGGACGATCGCGCGGCCCATGGCGACGCGCTGCCGCTGGCCGCCGGAGAGATTGCGGGGCTTCCGTTTCAGCAGGTCCTCGAGCCCGAGCGTCTTCGCGGCGTCGTTGACCCGGCTGTCGATCTCGCTCTTCGACAGTTCCTTCTTGATCTTCAGGCCGAAGGCGATGTTCTCGTAGACGCTCAGGTGCGGATAGAGCGCGTAGCTCTGGAACACCATCGCGATGTCGCGGTCGCGCGACGGAACGTGGTTGACGACGCGGTCGCCGATGCGGAGCACGCCCTCGCTGATCTCCTCCAGGCCGGCGCACATGCGGAGCGCGGTCGTCTTGCCGCAGCCGGAGGGCCCGACGAGAACCATGAACTCGCCGTCCTCGACGCTCAGGTCCAGTCCCGTGACAGCGCGCGTGCCGTCCGGGTACACCTTTGCAACCCGATCGAACGAAACTTCGGCCATCCCCGCGTCGAGCCTATACCCGGGCCGATTGCCGAAGCAACAAGCCCGCACCCCTGCCCGGACGGAAGCGCGCTAGTCGCTCGTCGCGGCCTTCTTCTCGGACGGGCCGGTGGACGAGCTCTTGTCCGAGGAGCCGCTGCCGGAGTCCGAGCTCGAGCCGGATCCGGAGTCGCCGCCGCCGCCGGCGGCCTCCTTCGCCTTCGCCGCCTTGCCCTTGCCGTAGTCGGTCGAGTAGAAACCGGAGCCCTTGTAGTGGATCGCGACCGGGTAGAGGACCATCTCGACGGGGCTTGCGCCGCAGACGTCGCAGACCTCTGGAGCGGGCGCGGTCATCGCCTGGAACCGCTCGAAGAGGTGTCCCTTCGGGCACCGGTATTCATAGATAGGCAAGGAGCGAAGAGGGTACCAGGGGCCCTCACGGGCTCAACACACCGGCTCAACAGACGGTGTCGACGTCGCGCCGGCCGTCCGTGCCCTGGCTGAGCCACACGGGACCGGCGGCGAAGCCCGACGGACATCCGGGCGGGTCCGGCGCGCCGGTGGCGATCCACTCGGGGACGCTGAGCGACCGCCAGTTGCCGACGATCCGCGGCCAGAAGTTCGCGTTCGAGTAGACGCCGATCAGCGGATGCGGCGTCTGCGTCAGCAGATGGTCGAGGATGCCCCTGATCGTCGCCGCGTTGAGCATGCGGCGCGACGACCACGTGTTTCCCGGCTCCACGTCGAGCCAGATCGCGAGCGGCGGCGTTGCCGCGAGCAGCCGCAACGCGGCGACAGCCTCGCTGCACCCGACCGCGTACGCGCGCTGCGCGGCGATCCGGCGCTGCCGGCTCTTCCCGGCGGCGGCGCAGTCCGGCGTGATGTGCCGGAAGAGCACCCGGTGGTACGCGGTGTTGATGTAGACGCTGCGCGGCGGCTGCGCGGCGGCCCACTGGCGCGCGAAGCACGGATTGGCGGTGAACGGCCGACCCCAGTTCAGCCCGATCACGGCGAACTCGCCCTCCGGCACCTGTGCCGCGCAGTTCGGGTAGCTGATGTCGAAACCGGCCGCGCCGTGGCGATACGGGTTGCTCTGGACGACGTGGGCGAGGTCGAGGACAGAGCCGACGGCGGCCGGGATGCGCAGGCGCGCGCCGATCAGCAGCACGCCGTTCGGGTCGATGCCGTTCGCCGCGGCGAGCTGCGCGAGCGAGACGTGGTAGCGGAGCGCGATCCCGCTGAGCGTGTCGCCGGACCGGACGACGTAGACGCCCTTCCAGCCGGCCGCCGGTGCGGCGCCGCCGCTCGACGGCACGTGCAGCACGACGCCGATGAGCAGCGGCTTGCGCCAGTTCAGGCCGTTCGCGTCCGCGAGCGCCTGGAGCGAGACGTGGTAGCGCTGCGCGATCGCCGTCAGCGAGTCGCCGGGACGGACGGTGTACCTCCCGGTCCACGGCGGAGCCGCAGCGGCCGACACCTGCCCTACCCAAGCCAGTGAGACGGCGAGCAGCGCGATCACGAGCTTTCCGCGCATGGGGGACGCTTCGCAGCCCGGCTCCGGGCTCCTTTGTAAAGCGTCGTAAAGCCTTTCGCGGTCATTCCGTCATGGCTATCCGCGCAGGCACGGATGGTGTCCCGGAGGACCGCGCCGACGTTCTCGAAAACGCCGGATCACGGAGGAACGACGATGAGTGGGCTCAATCTCGCCGGGCGCGCAGGCAAGTGGAGCGCCGAGAACTGGAAGAAAGCGCTGTTCGGCTGGCTGATCTTCGCCGTCGCCGCCATGGCGATCGGCAGCGTCGCCGGCCACGTCCAGATGCGCGACTCGCAGTTCGCGTCGGGCGAGACCGCGAAGGCGGTCCGGATGCTCGAGCAGGCCGGCTTCAGGCAGCCCGCGAACGAGGTCGTGCTCATCCAGAGCCGGCAGCTGACCGTCGCCGACGCGAGCTTCATCTCCGCCATCGGCGGCGTCGTGCAGGCGCTGTCGCTCCAGACGAACGTCACGAACATCCAGGACCCGCGCATCAAGCCCGGCGGCGGCGGCCAGATCTCGCGTGACGGCCACTCGGTCCTCGTGCAGTTCACGATCAAGGGCGATCCGAACAAGGCGAAGGACAAGGTCAAGCCGATGCTCGACGCGATCGCAAGCGTGCAGCAGGCGAACCCGAGCCTGTCGGTGCGCGAGGTCGGCAACGCGAGCGCGAACTACGAGCTCGGCAAGCGCTTCACGAAGGACTTCGCCAACGCCGAGCGGATGACGGTCCCGATCACACTGATCATCCTTCTCATCTCGTTCGGCACGGTCGTCGCCGCGGGACTGCCGGTGCTGCTCGCCTTCTCCGCCGTGCTCGCGTCGCTCGGGCTCTACTCGCTCGTGACGCACGGCTACGCCGGCGACTACGAGTCGGTGTCGTCCGTCGTGCTGCTGATCGGGATGGCCGTCGGCGTCGACTATTCGCTCTTCTACCTGCGCCGGGAGCGCGAGGAGCGCGCGATCGGCAAGGAGCCGCGCGCCGCGCTGCTGCGCGCCGCGTCGACGTCGGGCCAGGCCGTCGTCATCTCCGGCGCGACGGTGCTGATCGCGATGGCGGGGATGTTCATCGCCGACAACAGGATTTTCACGGGCATGGCAATCGGCACGATGCTCGTCGTCCTCTGCGCGGTGATCGGCTCCGTGACCGTTCTGGCGGCGTCGCTCTCGAAGCTCGGCGACCGCGTCGACTGGGGCCGCATCCCGTACTTCGGCCGCAAGAAGCACGCCGCGAGCGAGTCGCGCTTCTGGGGCTTCGTGCTCGACCGCGTCCTGCGAAGGCCTGTCGTCTTCATCGTGATCTTCGCCGGGCTGCTGCTGCTCTGCGCGACGCCGGCGCTGAACATGCACACGAAGCTGCCGAGCTTCACCGACATGCCGAAGAACATGACGATCGTCAAGACGTACAAGAGCGTCATCGCCGCGTTCCCGGGCGCGCCGACTCCGGCCGACGTCGTCATCCACGCGCAGAACGTCCGCGACCCGGCGGTCGCGACGACGATCCAGAACCTCGAGCTGGCGGCGGTCGCGACCGGCCAGATGTTCCAGCCGATGGTGGTCACGATCAGCAAGGACGACACCACGGCCGACGTGCAGATCCCGCTCGCCGGGAACGGCGACGACAAGGCGTCGCTCGCCGCGCTGACCACGCTGCGCGACGTCGTTCTGCCGCGCACGCTCGGCAAGGTCGCCGGCGTCGACTACGCCGTCGCCGGCGAGACCGCGGGCACGCACGACTTCAACGAGCAGATGAAGGCGCGGATGCCGTGGGTGATCGCGTTCGTGCTCGGGCTCGCGTTCCTGTTGCTGCTGATGACGTTCCGGTCCGTGGTCATCCCGTTGACGGCGATCGTCCTCAACCTGCTCTCGGTCGGCGCCGCGTACGGGCTGCTCGTGCTGATCTTCCAGGGCACGTGGGCGGAGGGGATCCTGCAGTTCACCTCCAACAACGCGATCACGTCATGGCTGCCCATGTTCCTGTTCGTCGTGCTGTTCGGGCTGTCGATGGACTACCACGTCTTCATCCTCAGCCGGATCAAGGAGCTGCGTGACACCGGGCTGGCAACGGAGGAGGCGGTCTCGCGCGGGATCCGCCGCACCGCCGGGACGGTGACGAGCGCCGCGATCATCATGGTCGCCGTCTTCGCGATCTTCGGGACGCTGCAGCTGATCATGATGAAGCAGCTCGGCGTCGGACTCGCGCTCGCGGTGCTGATCGACGCGACGATCATCCGCGGCGTCCTCCTGCCGGCGACGATGAAGCTGCTCGGCGAGTGGAACTGGTACATGCCGACGTGGCTCGAGTGGCTGCCGTCGCTGACGCCGGAGCAGCGGACGGAGCAGCCGCGGCGACACCGGCACCGGCCCGTCCCGGGGCACTAGTCAGCAGCGTTCGCCGGGCGTAGACTCGCGCCTCGGTGAGCGCCGGGCGTCGTAGCCGTCAGGCGATTGCGGCTCGCTCAGCGGCGGTTTTCCACCGCCGGCTTCTGCTTGCGGTGTCGACCGTCGCACTCGCCGCCGCTCTCGTGCCGGCGGTCGCGGCCGCAGCGCGATGCCCAGGTCACGCGCTGCGTGCGACCACGATCACGCACACGCTCGCGGCCGGTCACGCGGTATCGATCTCCAACCGGTTCGTGGCCGGAACGCTGCGCATACCGGCGGAGGTGCATGCGCCGGTCACGCTCCACCGCGTCACGTTCTGCGGGCCGTTCGTCGCGTCGTCCACGTCGTTCGACAAGCTCGTCGACCTGCGCGGCAGCCGGTTCCGCGCGGGAGCGGACTTCACCGACGCGACGTTCAACGGCCCCGCCGTCTTCACGGGGATCCGCACCTGGTCGGGCTCGGCGCTGCGCGTCGACTTCGCGACCTTTCGCGGTCTCGCCTTCTTCGGTGGGTCGATCATCCGGGGGCCGGCGACGTTCGCCGACACGGAGTTCGACGGGCCGACGCGCTTCCGCGGCGGGCGCTTCGGCCGGACGGCCCAGTTCGATTCCGCCTCGTTCGGCGACACGGCCGACTTCTCGGCCATGCGCTTCGCCCAGAACGTGGACTTCGGCGCGGCCGAGTTCCGTTCGGTCGCATCGTTCTCGGGCACCTACTTCGATCAGCGGTCGACGTTCGTCGCGACGCGGTTCTCGGATTTCGCCGACTTCAGCGCCACGACGTTCGGCGGCCAGAGCGGGAAACCGGTGTCGTTCCGCGCAGCAGGCTTCGACGCCGGCGCCAACTTCCTCGAATCGGAGTTCGACGGGACGACGAGCTTCGTGTTGATCCAGTCCGGCGGCGACCTCATCTTCGACGGAACCGATTTCGAGACGACGTTACTGTTCACCCAGGCACGCGTCGTCGGGGACATGACGTTCTCGCGCGCATCGTTCCGCGGCTTCGTCAACTTCGACGAGGCCGACGTCCACAAGCTCGATCTCGACGGCGCGGTGTTCATCGGCGACGCCGCGACGGTCCTCCTGCCGCAGCCGAACGCCTCGACCGCCCACCTCGACGAGCTGCGGTTCGACCCCGGCGACGTTCGCCACATCGGGATCGGACAGGGAAAGATCCCGGACACGCAGCGAGAGACGGCGCTCGCGCTCGTCGAGGCGGCGGCGCTCCGCGGCGGCGACGCACGGGCCGCAAACCAGGCCCAGTACCTGCGCCGCACGCTCATACGCGACAACCGGCCGGTCGTCGCGCGCATCTTCGACTGGCTGGTCATGTGGCAGATCGGCGGCTATCTCGTCCGCCCCTGGCACCAGGTGGCCGCGATCATTGCGCTCCTCATCGCCGCGACCACGATCCGCGTCTTCGATCCTCGGCTCCACGGGCAGGCGAGAGCGCCCGTCAAGGGCAGCTTCGGGACGAGCTTCGCGGCGTTCTGGCGCCTCAGGATCCACGACGGCACCGGCTGGGACCAGTTCGAGGCGACGGCCTACAAGCTCGTCGTCGTCGTCCTCGTCCTCAACGTCGCAAATGTCTGGCCGACCGGCCACGACCTGTTGAAAGGAGTCCTCCCATGAGGTTCCGCATCGTCGTCGGTCTCGCTGTCCTCGGCCTCGCCGGGCTCGCGAGCTCCGTCGCTCTCGGCCGCCATGCCCATGAGCTCGCCTGCTCGGCGACCTGGGGAGCGGTGGACGGGTACCACGTGACGGCAAGGCATTGTCATACCCCTGTCACGGTCGGCGCGCCCATCTACCGCGTCGACACGCTCAAGACGTCCCCGCCCTCCGGCACCTTCGACTTCCACACGCCGTTCCTCGCGCAGTGCCACCAGGGGCCCGGCGCCACGGACGTGATCGCCCCGACCGCGGCCATCGCGATCAGGCACCTGGCGGGGACGACGTGGTGCAGGCATCTGATCACGTCGTCGAAGACGTGGCTGACGACGACGCCGCCCCACAACGTGATCACGGTCAGCGGATCGATCCTCGGGCTGAACACCTCGGCCAGAGGCACGCTCGTCCAGATCGCCGAAGGGACGGCGACGATCTCGACGCCCGCGAGCCCCACTCCGATCGTCGTCCAGCAGGGCTCCCAGCTCTTCCTGCCCACCGGCGGCGTCCCCGGGAGCCCGAGCCCGCTGGTGCTGTCGCCCGTCGACCAGGTGACCGTGAAGGAGCTTCAGCTCAACGTCATCGCGATGGGGTCGCCGCAGGCCGCCGAGCATCTCCAGAGCAGAGGCGAGACCTCCACCGTCGTCGTCGGCGACACCAGCGAGAGCGCAAGGCGCGAGGCGGCCCTGCTCCCGGGCGTCAAGGTCGCGATCCTGACAGCGGATCAGGTGCGCAGGAAGCCGACGGTCGTCACCGCCCAGGCGGCGCAGCTGGGCGCCCACTCCGTGATCACGGTCGGCGCCTTCGGCGCGATCGAGCCGGCCTGGGAGGTCATGCGCACGAAGAGCAACCTGCCGGAGGGAACGGCGGTCGTCTACGCGACGCCCTAGGCGTCGCGGTCGTCGTCTCCCGCGAGCTCGCGGTAGCACGGCGCGTTCTCGAACGCGGCCAGGCCGGCCGGAGTCGTGCGGCGCTCCGGCCGGCGCCGCGTCCCGTCGCGCCGGCGCCGTGCCGCCGCGATCGCCGCCGAGGCGCCCACGACGCCGCCGATCAGGAAGGAGCGCGCACGTCTGCGCCGATCGTCGCCGTCCATGGGACGATTGTACGAGTGCGGATCGCAGCAATCGGCGACCTGATGCTCGACGTGATCGTGCGGCTCGAGGAGCCGCTCGCCGCGGGGGACGACGTGCGGGCGCAGACGCGCACCGGGGCGGGCGGCCAGGCGGCGAACGTCGCGGCCTGGGCGGCGTCTCTCGGCGCCGAGGCGCGCTGCATCGCGAAGCGCGGCGACGACGCGACGGCCGAGCTCGTCGCGGGTCAGCTTGCGGCGTGCGGTGTCGAGCTCGTCGGACCCGTCGGAACGGGCGCGACCGGCGTCGTCGTCTCCATCGTCGGCTCCGACGGCGACCGGTCGATGGCGTCCGATCGCGGTGTCGCGCCGAGCTTCGCGCCGGACGAGCTCGATCCGGGGTGGCTCGACTGCGACGTCCTCCACGTCTCCGGCTACGCGCTGCTGCGGGAGCCGATCGGCGCGACGGCGCAGCTGGCAGCGCGGCTCGCGCGCGAGCGTGGCGCGCGCGTGTCCGTCGACGTCGCCGCGTGGACCGAGATCCGCGCGTACGGACCGGTGCGGTTCCGGGAGCTGCTCGACAGGATCGGGCCCGACGTCCTGTTCGCGACGGAGGCGGAATGGGAGATGCTCGGCGGCGCGTACCTCACGGCGCTCGTCGGCGTGATCAAGCGCGGGCCGCGCGGCTGCACCGTCGTCACGGAGGACGCTCGGCTCGACCTCGCGCCGGTCGAGGCGGAGGTTCTCGACACAACCGGCGCCGGCGACGCCCTCGCGGCCGGCTTCCTGCTCGGCGGCTCGCTCGAGGAGGCGGCGCGCCGCGGACTCGAGACGGCGGCACGCTGCGTCGCGAAAGTAGGCTCGCTGCCGTGAGGATCGCGGAGGAGATTCGTGAGGCGCTCGCCGCGGGCGGCGCGGTCGTCGCGCTGGAGACGACGCTCGTCGCGCACGGATTCCCGCCCGGCGAGGGAGTCGACGTCGGAGTCGAGTCGGAAAGGCAGGTGCGCGCCGGCGGAGCGGTGCCGGCGACCATCGGCGTCCTCGACGGCGAGATCGTCGTCGGGTTGACGGAGGAGGAGCTCGCACGATTCGGCACGGACGCGAGGAAGGTCGGCCCGCGCGACCTGGCGGCGGCCGAGGTCCAGCGCGCGGTCGGCGCCACCACCGTCGGCGGCACGCTCGCGATTGCGCAGTCGGCGGGGATCCGCTGGATGGCGACCGGCGGGCTCGGCGGCGTCCACCGCGGGTTCCCGCACCCTCCAGACGTCTCGGCGGACCTCGCGCAGCTCGCACGGACGCGCGCGCTGGTCGTCTCCGCCGGCGTGAAGTCGCTGCTCGACGTGCCCGCCACCTCGGAGCTGCTCGAGTCGCTCGGCGTGCCCGTGCTCGGCTACCGCGTCGACACGCTGCCGCTTTTCTACGCCGCCGCCGGCGGGCCGCCCGTGTCGGCGCGGGTCGAGTCGCCGGACGAGGCGGCGCGGATCGCGCGCGGCCACTGGGATCTCGGCGGCGGCGGGCTGCTGCTCGGCCGCCCGCCGGACGAGCCGCTCGACGACGTCGAGCCGCTGATCGAGCGGGCGCTCGCCGCCGCGGCCGACGAGGGCGTGTCCGGCCAGGCCGTGACGCCGTTCGTCCTGTCGTATCTCCACCGGGAGAGCGGCGGCCGCACGCAGCACGCGAACAAGGCGCTCGTCGCCCAGAACGCGCGCCTCGCCGGCGAGATCGCCGCGGCCGCCTCGGCTCCGTAGTTCGACCCGATGGCGCGCCGGCCGGTGGCGGCGACGGTAGCGGGAACAAGGAGGAGACATGAAGATCAAGACACTCGCGTGCGCCGGGCTCGGCCTCGCCGCCGTCTCGCGTCTGGCGGTTCGGAAGACGGGCGCCACGCGCTTCGAGCGCACGCGTCCGCTCCCCGGCGACGGCCTGGTGCCCGGCGCAGACAGCTCGTGGACGATGGCGACAACCATCGACGCGCCGCCCGAAGCGGTATGGCAGTGGCTCGTGCAGATCGGCTCCGACCGCGCAGGCTTCTACAGCTTCGACCGGCTCGACAACGCCGGCCGCCCGAGCGTCGAGGAGGTCCGTCCGGAATGGCAGACGCTCCAGGCAGGCGATCGCGTCGCCTCCCATCCGTCGGGCCGCACCTGGTTCGTCGTCGCCGACGTCGAGCCGCAGCGGACGCTCGTACTCCGTGCGTCGCTCGAGATGCCGTCCGCGCGCCCCTACGACCCGGACGGCGAGCGCCCGAGCTTCTTCGTCGACTCGAGCTGGGCCTTCGCGCTCGAACCGCTGGCGTCGCGGACACGGCTGCTCGTCCGCACGACATCGGTCGCCCGCCCGGCAGTGCTTGCGCGCGTGCTGACGTTCCTCGTCTTCGACCCGGTGCACTTCGTCATGCAGACGCGGCAGCTGACGCGGCTCCGTCGCCTTGCCGAGTCGACCGACCTGGCGCGCGCGGCCTAGAGGTTCCGCCGCGAGAACGCCCAGAGCGCGACTGCGCCGACGATGACGAGGTAGAGCACCGCCCACAGGCGGATCGGCCAGCCGTGCACGTACGCGCCGCCGAACGGCCCGAGCTGGAGCAGGAAGCCGGTGAGGCCGCTCGTGTTCTCGGTGATCATCCGCAGCGCGTCCTGGTAGAGCCCCTCGAACGGCAGCGCCCACGCGGCGATCGTCGACGCGTGCTTGATCGCGTGCGAGTTGAGCGCGTGCCCGATCGATGCGAGCAGCCCCGCAACGAGCCCGCCGCCGAAGAGCATGAAGACGGCGATTCCGTTCGCCGTCGACGAGAGCACGATCGAGCCGAGCAGCGACAGCGCGATGATGATCACGACGCCGCCCGCGAGCTCGAGCCCCGGCCACGCGATCCGGTCCGGCCACCAGTGACCCGTCAGTCCCGTGATCACCATCGCGGAGAAGTAGACGGCGAGCACGTACGCAACACAGACGCCCGCTGCGCCGAGGAAGCGCGACAGCAGCAGCGTCGACCGTCCGATCGGCCGGACGACGAGCGGCTGCAGCAGCCCGCGCTCCGCATCGCCGGAGACCGCTCCGAGCGTCAGGAACACGGCGAGCACGACGCCGAGGAACAACGTCGCGAACATCGCCAGCCCGGTCAGGAACGCGCCGGCGAACGTGCGCGTGTCGACGTTCACGTCGGCCGGCGGCGAGATGTTCGACAGCTCGCCGAACACGTAGTGGTTGGCGAGCCAGAAGAGGAACAGAAACAGTGCCGTCAGCAGCAGCACGACGGCGAAGACCTTCCGCCGCACCGCCTCGCGGAAGCCGTACTCGACGATGACGGCGACGCCGCTCAGTCCGTCTCCCCTCCCACCGCTTCGAGGTACGTGTCCTCGAGGGTCGACGTCAGCACGCGCACGCCGTAGACGCGGCGGCCGGCGGCGACCGCCTCGGCGACGAGACGCGGCGCGTCCTCGCGGGTCGCGCCCGCGACATGGTGAACGCCCTCGTCGGTCTCGAGGTCGACGCCGCGCGGCCGCGACAGCTCCGCGGGAGTCCCCGTCGCGACGAAGGCGCCGTCCAGCAGAATGGCGACGCGGTCGCAGACGAGCTCGATCTCCGAGAGCAGGTGCGAGTTGAGCAGGACGGAGACGCCGCGGTCGCGCAGCTGCTCGAGAAGCAGCCGCACTGTGCGGCGGCCGACCGGATCGAGCGCGGACGTCGGCTCGTCCAGCAGCAGCACACGCGGCTCGCCGACGAGCGCCTGCGCGACGCCGAGGCGCTGCTGCATGCCCTTTGACATGCCGTCGACGCGACGCGTGGCCGCGTCCGCGAGGGCGACGAGCTCGAGCAGCCGCTTCCGCTCGGCCTCGCCGCCGTGCGAGCCGGCGAGCCGCTGGTGCAGCTCCAGCACCTCGTCCGCCGTGTACCAGCCGGGGAAGCGGAAGAGCTCCGCGAGGTAGCCGAGCGCCGCACGCGCATCGCGCGATCCGGCGCGCGCGCCCGCCACCTCGACCGATCCGGCGGTCGGGCGGACGAGGCCGACGGCGATCTTCACGAGCGTCGATTTGCCCGCGCCGTTCGGTCCGAGCAGGCCGACGAGCTCTCCTTCGGCCACCTCGAGGTCGACGCCCTTCAGCGCGTGGACGGAGCCGAAACGTTTCTCGAGTCCGCGGACGGCGAGGGCAGGCGGCACAGTCCGAGCCTATCGCGGCTAGTGTGTGGGTCATGCCACGCGGATACATGGAAGGTCCCGCCGCCGATGAGGCCGAGCGCCTCGCCGAAGAGGCGGCCCGCGTGAAGCACACACAGGCGAAGTCGGACGTCCATGCCGCCGTGTATGCGAGCACCGAAGACGATCCGTCGCCGCATTTCATCGGCTGGCTCGCCGACACCGATCCGGACGCGCTGTTCGCCGCAGGCACCGCCTGGGGCGTCACCGTTCGCCGCGTCGCAGCGACGACGAACTAGCAGCGTTCAGGCGAGAGGACGCTCGCGCAAGCGACGGCCTTCGACCGCACGGCGCGGCCCCACTTCGAGAGAACCCCCACTACGTAGGATGAAACAGTGGGAAGGCCGGCCGCCGTCGCGCTGTACGTGCTAACGCTCGTAGCCGTTGTGGTGGGCGTGGATGTCCTGTTCTTCAGGCACCAGTTTTGGGAGCGGCTGATAGCAAACGTCGGCATCGTCCTTGTGTTTGCGGCGTTCTATCTACGGTTCCGGGCTCACATTGAGGGGTAAGTGAAGGCCTCCGCGGCTATGTCCAATTCCATCGCTGTGTTCGGAGCCGGACCCGGTCTTGGGCAGGCAGTCGCCCGTCGCTACGCGCGAGAGGGTTACGCCGTCACCCTGGTGGGCCGCCGCCAGGAGCCGCTTGACCTTCTGGCCAAAGAGCTGACCAGTGCCGGGGCAACCGCGCACGTCATCACAGCCGACCTATCCGACACCGATGCCACGCCCCGACTGGCCGAGGAGATTCGCGCCAAGGCCGGCAACCTCGACGCCTTTTACTATGCACCCACCCCACAGACGGGGTTCGTTTCCGCGGCCAACCTGACCCCACAGGACGCCCAGAACTTCATGCCGCTGATCCTCTACACGATGCTGGCCCTCGTGCAGGAGTTCCTGCCGCACATGCTCGAGCAGGGGGACGGCGCCATCCTGACCGCGCAGGGCGGCAGCACCGTGCAAGGCCTGCCGAACATGAGCGGCCCCAGTCCTGCACAAGCCGCCCAGCGCAACTACCTGCAAGCCCTGCATGCCGAGGTAGCCGAGAAAGGCGTCTACGTCGGCATGCTCTACGTCGGTGCAGCCATCAAGAACAGTGCCTTCCACGCCGAGATGGAGAAGGCCAAAGCTGCGGGCAACCCGGTCTGGGAGATGCCTACCGTCGACCCCGAGCATCTCGCCGACCTGCTCTGGACGATGCACGGCACGAAGGGACCGCGGGAAGTCATCTATCCGTAGCGCCTGCCGGTATCTGGCTCGCGGCAGCGCACATCGCATGGTTCAAGATGAGCAACACCCCGATCGATCGTCGCCGGCGTAGCGCTCGCGATCGGCGGCCTGCTTCTCATCATCGCCACGCACTGGGGTCACTTCGGCTAGAGAGTCCGCTCGACGAACGCCGGCGCTCTCGCGCGGGTGGCGTTGACTAGCTGAGTGCGTCTGCGAACTCGTCGAGCGTCAGCGCGGGCAGCGTCTCGATCCTCGTCGACCCACGCGCGCCGAGCGCGACCGAGACGCGCGCAATCGTCGCGGTGTCCGGCGCCTCGACGACGTTGACGAAGTCGAACTCGCCGAGCGTCGCCCACTGGTGCAGGACGCGGGCTCCGAGCTCCTCGACGTCGCGGTTCACCTCTTTGAGCCGCTCCGGGTTCGACTTCAGCGTCTGCACGCCCTGCTGCGAGAGCCTCGAGAGCAAGATGTAGATGGGCATACGGGGAACCTACTTCACCCGGGCCGACTGATCCACGTACAGGAGCGCCGTACCGAGGAAGAGCAGCGGTGAGACGACCATGTTCGCGAGCACGTACGCGGCCCAGACGGCGGCGCCGCCGACGCCGCGGAGCAGGAACGCGAGCACCGCCTGCGTCAGGAAGACGACGATCGCGAGCGTGGCGAGCGACCCGAGCGCGTGCACGTAGTCGGCGCGGGCGAGCCGCCACGCACGGGCGAGCGCAGCGCGCGGCGCAAGATCCTCGACGACGAGCACCGGGACGACGAGCCCGACCGCCGCCAGCCACGCGAGCCCGGGCAGCACGAAGGCGAGGACGAGGAACGGCAGCGGTGCGAGCACGAGCCAGCCGCAGCCCCACGCCACCGCGAGCCGCCGCCACGACGGACGGCGCTTCAGCACGAGCACGGCCGCGCCGGTGAACGAGACGCTCAGGATCGCGGCGACGACGGTCGGCGCGAGGATCAGCCAGACCGTGTGCGACACGTGCACCGTGACGACGGCGATCAGCGCCGGGCCGACGCCGAGCGCGAGCGACGGCAGGAAGCGCTCGCCGTACGCGTTGATCGACTCCGCGACGAGCTGCCCCACCGTGCGCCGGTCGGGCGGCAGCGCCGCGGGCCGCGGCTGGCCGGGCGCCGGGTACGACAGTCTCGCCATCGCGCTGAGGCTACCGCGCTACAGGACCTCGACGAGCTGCTCGACCGCAGCAGCAAGTGCCGCGAGCGCGTCGTCGAACCGCCACTTCGATCGGTCCGGCTCGGCGACCGCGTTCGAGATCGCCCGCAGCTCCACCGCAGGGACGCCCGCCAGCGCCGCGGCGCGGAGCACGCCGAATCCCTCCATCGCCTCGACGTCGTACCCGACGCCGCCGCCGACCTTCGCGCACGTCGCGATCGGGAGCACGAGCGCGTCCGGCAGCGCGGCGCGCGCAGCCGCAAGCAGCCCCGCGTCCGGTGCGACGCGCTCGACGCGCGGCATCGTGAACGCCGGGTCGATCACGTCGCAGTAGACGGACTCCGAGCCGAGGACGAGCGCCGGCGGCTCGATCCCCCGCGCGCCGGCGATCCCGACATGCAGCACCGCGTCCGGACGACGCTCCGCGAGCGCACGCGCGGTCACGAGCGCGGCCTCGACCGGACCGATGCCGCAGGCGAGCGTGGCGGCGTCGCCGGCGCCGCGCAGCTCTTTCTCCGTTGCGGCGACGATGAGAAGCACGCCCAGACGCTATCCCGTATGCGAGGATCGAGCCATGAGCTACCACGTCGTCCATTCAGACGCGCTCGAGTTCGAGGAGCGCCCCACGCCCGACGGCGCCGCGCCGCGGCAGGCCGCGGACGTCACCGAGCCCGGCGGGCTCGAGCAGTCGCGGGCCCGCGTGTGGCGCTATCCGGCGCACTCGCGCGGCCGCCGCCACAAGGACCTCGGCCAGGAGGAGGTCTTCGTCGTGCTCGAGGGCACGCTGACGATGCTGCTCGGCGAGCCGCCGGAACGCGTCGACGTCGCCGCGGGCGGCGTCGTCGCCGTCCACCAGGACACGGCGCTCCAGGTTCGCAACGAGACGGACGAGGATCTCGTCCTGTTCATCTACGGCGCCCCGCCGGTCACCGGCAAGGCCGAGTTCCTCGAGGACGTCGAGCTCTAGCCGGGGCAGGAGCCGGGAGCCCGGCTCCCGTGCGGACCGATCAGGTGGCTGACGGCGCCGCTCGCGCTTCGGCCCTCGACGCAGTAGAACGTGGCCGAGGCCAGGCGGAGCGTCATGCTCCTCGCGGGGAGCTCGGCGCCGGCGTACGTGCCTGCGATCTCGTGGTACCGCTCGAGCTCGAACGACGCCGAGGTGTAGTCCGGCCCGATCAGCGCATCGGTGACGGCGTTCTGGACGCCTCTGACGAGATGCGCGCCGTGGTTGAGATCGGCCCCCGCCACACTGGACAGGGTCGCGGCGGTGACGACGGCGAAGCATGCAGTCTGCCTTCCGAACACATCCATGAGATCGGGGCCGAGCCGGGCCTGCCGGATCCCCCGAAAGGCGGAGGAGCACGCCGCTGCAGTTGTCCTTTCAGGCCGCGGCTGGAGCCGCCGCCTCCGCCTTCACGAACGTCAGCTCTCCGTCGCTCGCTTCGACGACCACGCGGTCGCCGTCGGCGAAGTCGCCCTCGAGCAGGCGCAGCGCGAGCGGGTTCTCGACGAGCCGCTGGATCGCGCGCTTCAGCGGACGCGCGCCGTATGCGGGGTCCCAGCCGGCCTCGGCGAGCGCCTCCTTCGCGGCGTCCGTCAGCTCGAGCTCGATCCGCCGTTCCGCCAGGCGGTCGCGCAGCCGCGCGAGCTGCAGCTCGACGATCTCGCCGATCTGTTCGCGCGTCAGCTCCTTGAAGACGACGATCTCGTCGATGCGGTTGAGGAACTCCGGACGGAACCGGTCGCGCATATCCGCCTCGCTGCGGATGTTCGAGGTCATGATCAGCACGGTGTTCCGGAAGTCGACGGTGCGGCCCTGGCCGTCCGTCAACCGCCCGTCGTCGAGCACCTGCAGCAGCACGTCGAAGACTTCCGTGTGCGCCTTCTCGATCTCGTCGAGCAGAACGACGGAATACGGACGGCGGCGCACCGCTTCGGTGAGCTGGCCGCCCTCGTCGTAGCCGATGTACCCCGGCGGCGCGCCGAGCAGCCGCGCGACCGTGTGCCGTTCCTGGTACTCGGACATGTCCAGCCGGATCATGGCCCGCTCGTCGTCGAACATGAACTCCGCGAGCGCGCGCGCGAGCTCGGTCTTCCCCACGCCGGTCGGGCCGAGGAACACGAAGCTGCCGATCGGCCGGTTCGGATCCTGGAGCCCGGTGCGCGCGCGGCGCAGCGCGTTCGCGATCGCCTCGACCGCCTCGTCCTGGCCGATGACGCGCTGGTGGAGCCGCTCCTCCATGTGGATGAGCTTCTCGGTCTCGCCCTCGAGCAGCCGGTCGACGGGAATGCCGGTCCAGCGCGCGACCACCATGGCGATGTCGTCGTCGTCGACCTCCTCCTTCACCATCGACTCGCGTACGACGTCGCGCTCGTCGAGCTCCTTCTCGAGCGCCGGCAGCTCGCCGTAGCGGATCTCGGCGACGCGCTGCAGGTCACCCTGGCGCTCGGCGCGCTCCGCCTCCATCTTCAGCTCGTCGATGGCGCGCGTGATCTCCTTCACGCGCTCGAGCGCCGCCTTCTCCTGCGACCAGCGCGCAGCGAGCGCGTTGCGCGCTTCCTGCGCCTCGGCGAGCTCGCGCTCCACCGGCTCGCGCACGGCGCCCGACTCCTTCACCATCGCGGCGAGCTCGATCTCGAGCTGGCGCACGCGTCGCTCCGCCTCGTCGAGCTCGAGCGGCGACGAGTCGATCTCCATGCGAAGCCGCGACGCCGCTTCGTCCACGAGGTCGATCGCCTTGTCCGGGAGAAAGCGGTCGGCGATGTAGCGATGCGAGAGCACGGCCGCGGCGACGAGCGCCGCGTCGCGGATGCGGACGCCGTGATGCGCCTCGTACCGTTCCTTCAGCCCACGCAGGATCGCGATCGTGTCCGGGACCGACGGCTCGCCGACGAACACCGGCTGGAACCGCCGCTCGAGCGCCGCGTCCTTCTCGATGTGCTTGCGGTACTCGTCGAGCGTCGTCGCGCCGACGCAGCGCAGCTCGCCGCGCGCGAGCATCGGCTTGAGCAGATTCGCCGCGTCGACGGCGCCCTCCGCCGCACCGGCGCCGACGATCGTGTGCAGCTCGTCGATGAACAGGATCAGCCGGCCCTCGGCGTTGGTGATCTCCTCGAGCACTGCCTTCATCCGCTCCTCGAACTCGCCGCGGTACTTCGAGCCGGCGAGCAGCGAGCCGATGTCGAGCGCCCAGACGCGCTTGCCCTTCAGTCCCTCGGGAACGTCGCCGGCGACGATCCGCTGCGCGAGCCCTTCGACGATCGCCGTCTTGCCGGTGCCCGGCTCGCCGATCAGCACGGGATTGTTCTTCGTGCGCCGCGACAGCACCTGGATGACGCGGCGGATCTCCTCGTCGCGCCCGATCACCGGATCGAGCTTCCCCGACTCCGCCGCCTCGGTCAGGTCGCGACCGAACTTCGCGAGCGCCTGGTAGGTGCCCTCCGGATCCTGCGACGTGACGCGGCGGCCGCCGCGCACCTCGGCGATCTTCGCGAGCAGCGCGTCCCGCGGGACGGCGTCGAGCGCGAGCAGCAGATGTTCGGACGACACGTAGTCGTCCTCCATGCGCTTCGCCTCGTCGAACGCCTGGTCCAGCACGCGCGTGAACTGCGTTCCGACCTGCGGCTGCTGCTGCGCACCGCCGATGCGCGGCTTCGCCGCGAGCTTCGCGTCGGCCTCGGCACGCAGCGCATCCGGATCGGAGACGAGCTGTCGCGGCAAGTCCTGGTCGAGCAGCGCGACGAGCAGATGCTCGGGATAGATCTCGGGATTGCCGGTGCGGCGCGCCAGCTCCTGCGCGGCGGCGACCGCCTCCTGTGACTTGATCGTCAGCTTGTTGAAGTCCATCGGTGCTCCTTATCGTCTTTCCGGCAGCCGTTCCTCGCGGTAGAGCACGAGGTCGCGGCGGTACTGCTTGTGCACGTTCTGCACCTCTCGCTTCAGCTCGCCCTGGAGCCGCTCCACCTGCGCGTGCGCGCGGCGCAGCTCGTCCTCGAGCCGCAGCACGAGCTCGACGCCCGCGAGGTTCAACCGGAGTTCCGTCGTCAGCCGCTGGATGATCCGCAGCCGTTCGACGTCGCTCTCCGAATAGAGCCGCGTCCCGCCCGGCGTGCGCTGCGGCCGCACGAGCCCCTTCGACTCGTACATGCGAAGCGTCTGCGGGTGCATGCCGACAATCTCCGCGGCGACACTGATCATGTAGCGGCCGGGCTCTGCCATCAGCTCGCCCTCCGCGAGCGCAGCACGAGCACGACCGAGATCGCGGCTGCGACGAGGGCGATCCCGATCCAGCCGCCGATGCGCCAGGCGTCCGCGACGCCGCGCCAGAGGAACAGGTAGATGAAGATCTTCCCGAGCACGCCGATCTTCGCGAGCGCGATACCGCCGGCTGCGACGCCGCCGCCCGCGGTCTTCAGGCCGCGCTTCTTGCTCTGCTGCTCCGCCGTCTCCGGCTCGGGCGCCTCGCGCGGGCCCTGGTTCAGCAGATCGTCGTGCTTCGCCATCAGCCGTTCGCCTTCTTCAGCTCTTCGAGCAGCTCGCGCTCCTTCTTGTTCATGCGCTTCGGCACCTCGATGCGCACGCGGGCGAGCACGTCGCCCTTGCCGGAGCCGCTGAGCTTCGGCGCGCCGCGGCCCTTGATGCGGATCAGCTTCCCGTCCTCCGAGCCGGCGGGGATCTTCAGCGAGACAGGCCCTTCCGGCGTCGGCACCTCGACGGAGCCGCCGAGCGCCGCGGTCGGATACGAGACGGGCACCTGGACGACGAGGTCGTCGCCGCGCCGCTCGTAGACCGCCGACCGGTCGACCCGCGTGACCACGATCAGGTCGCCGGGAGGCCCGCCGTGCTGGCCGGCCTCGCCCTTGCCCTTCAGGCGGATGCGCGTCCGGTCCTTGACGCCGGGCTTGATCTTCACGGTGTACGTCTTCAGCCGTCGTTCGCGGCCGGAGCCCTTGCACTTCGAGCACGGCTGCTCGATCACGGTGCCGTTGCCGCGGCAGCGCGGGCACGGCTGCGAGAGGGCGAACAGCCCCTGGCTCTCCGCCTTCACGCCGCGGCCGTTGCACTCCGGGCAGATCACCGGCGTCGTCCCGGGCTCTGCGCCGGTGCCGCCGCACTGGCTGCACGCGGTCGTCAGCTCGACCGGAACCTTCGCCTCGATGCCGCGCAGCGAGTCCTCGAAGGAAAGGTGCACCTCCGCCTCGATGTCGGCGCCGCGATGCGGCTGTACGCGGCCGCCGCCGCGGGCCCCGCGGCCGCCGCCGCCGAAGAGACCGCCGAACAGGTCGGAGAGATCGCCGATGTCGAAGCTGCTGAAGTCGACGTTCGGCCCGCCCGGCGCACCGCCGACACGGCCGTTCGTCGCGCCGAAGGTGTCGTACTGCTTGCGCTTGTCCGCGTCGGACAGCACGTCGTACGCGTGCTGCACCTCCTTGAAGCGCTCCTCGGCCTTCTTGTCGCCGCCGTTCGCGTCGGGGTGGTACTTGCGCGCGAGCTTCCGGTACGCCTTCTTGATCTCGTCCTGTGAGGCGTTCTTCGGAACTCCCAGCGTCTCGTAGAGCGTGTCAGCCATCTGCCTCCGGCTGCAGCGGCTGCGGCGGCGCAGCCGCGACGACGACGCGCGCCGGCCGGACGACCCGGTCGCCGAGGGTGTAGCCCTTCTGCACGACGTCGATGACCGAGCCCTCGTCGGCCTCGGACGGCTGCGCGAGCAGCGCCTCGTGCACGTGCGGGTCGAACGCGCCGGCCGTGTCGATCTCCTTCACACCGTTGCGCTCGAGCAACGACTCGAGCGCGCGATGCACGAGCTCGACCCCTTCCTCGAGACGCGCCTCCTCGTGCTCAGCCGCCGCGACGAGCGCACGCTCGAGATCGTCGAGGATCGGCAGGAGCTCCTTCACGAGCCGCTCGTTCGCGAGCGTGACGAGCTCCTCCCGCTCGCGCGCCACGCGCTTGCGGAAGTTGTCGAAGTCGGCGGCCGTCCGCTTCCAGCGGTCGACCGCCTCGTCGCGCTCGGCGGTGAGGGCGGCGACCGCGTCGCCGCCCTCCGCCTCGATCTGCTCCTGATCCTCGGTGACGGGAGTCTCGTCGGTCATTACGACGTCTTCGCCTCCTCGTCGACCGGCTCGTCGACGACCTCGTACTCGCCCTCCTCGACCACCTCGTCCTCGGCCGACGTTGCGCCGCCCCCGCCCGCGGACGACTGCGCCTGCGAGGCCGCCTGCGCGTAGACCGCCTCGGCGAGCTTGTGCGAGGCCTCCTGGAGCGCTTCGGTCTTCGCCCGGATGTCGGCGATGTCGTCGCCCTCGAGCGCCTGCCGCAGCTCCATCACGCGGCCCTCGATCGTCGAGGCGTCGGCCTCGTCGAGCTTGTCGCGGTGCTCCTTGAGCGAGCGCTCGGTCTGGTAGGCGAGCGTCTCCGCGACGTTCTTCGCGTCGACGGTCTCCTTCAGCTTGCGTGCCTCGTCGGCGTGCGCCTCCGCGTTCTGGATCATCTCCTGCACCTCGTTCTCCGAGAGCCCGGAGCCGCCCTGGATCTGGATCTGCTGCACGTTGCCCGTGCCCATGTCCTTCGCCGAGACGTTGATGATCCCGTTCGCGTCGATGTCGAATGCGACCTCGACCTGCGGCATGCCCCGCGGCGCCGGCGGGATGCCGACGAGCTGGAACTTGCCGAGCGTCTTGTTGTAGGCGGCCATCTCCGACTCGCCCTGGAGCACGTGCACCTCGACGGAGGGCTGGTTGTCCTCCGCGGTGGTGAACACCTCGGACTTCTTCGTCGGGATGGTCGTGTTGCGCTCGATCAGCTTCGTCATAACGCCGCCCTTGGTCTCGATGCCGAGCGACAGCGGCGTGACGTCGAGCAGGAGGATGTCCTTCACCTCGCCCTTGAGCACGCCGGCCTGCAGCGCGGCGCCGACGGCGACGACCTCGTCCGGGTTGACGCCCTTGTGCGGGTCCTTGCCGACGATCTCCTTGACCTTCTCCTGCACGGCAGGCATGCGGGTCATGCCGCCGACGAGGACGACGTGGTCGATCTTCGACTTGTCGAGCCCGGCGTCGGTGAGCGCCTGCTTCGTCGGGCCGACGGTCCGCCCGAGCAGGTCGGCGGTGATCTCCTCGAGCTTCGCCCGCGTCAGCTGGAGGTCGAGATGCTTCGGGCCTTCCTGCGTCGCGGTGACGAACGGCAGGTTGATCTGCGTCGTCATCGTCGACGACAGCTCGACCTTCGCCTTCTCCGCGGCCTCGTAGAGCCGCTGCAGCGCCATCTTGTCGGCGGCGAGGTCGATGCCGTTGTCCTTCTTGAACTCGGCGACCATCCAGTCGACGACCGCCTTGTCGAAGTTGTCGCCGCCGAGATGGTTGTCGCCCGCGGTCGACTTCACCTCGAAGACGCCGTCGCCGAGCTCGAGCACCGACACGTCGAAGGTGCCGCCGCCGAGGTCGAAGACGAGGATCGTCTGGTCGGATTCCTTATCGAGCCCGTACGCGAGCGAGGCCGCGGTCGGCTCGTTGATGATGCGAAGCACGTTGAGGCCGGCGATCTTGCCGGCGTCCTTCGTCGCCTCGCGCTGCGCGTTGTTGAAGTACGCGGGGACGGTCACGACGGCGTCGTTGACCTCTTCGCCGAGATACGCCTCGGCGTCGTGCTTCAGCTTCTGCAGGATCATCGCGCTGATCTCCGGCGGCGCGTACTCCGTGCCCTCCGCCTTGACGCGCACGTCTCCGCCGGGGCCCTGCATGACCTCGTACGGGACGATGGTCATCTCCTCGGTCACCTCGGAGAACTTGCGTCCCATGAAGCGCTTGATCGAGAAGATGGTATTGAGCGGGTTCGTCACCTGCTGGCGCTTTGCCGGCGCGCCGACGAGCCGCTGGCCGTCCTTCGTGAACGCGACGACGGACGGCGTCGTGCGCCCGCCCTCCGCGTTCGGGATGACGGTGGGTTCTCCGCCCTCGAGCACGGCCATGCACGAGTTGGTCGTGCCCAGATCGATGCCAATCGTTTTCGCCATTGCTATCTAGTCCTCCTCATGAGAAAATCTAAGCCTCTTTATAGCAGATACTCAGGCCGTCGGGGTAGTATCGTCTGCCTCATGGTCGAGCGCGAGTTGGAGGCGACGATCGCCGCCCGGCGGGAGCTCGGCCCTGAGCACGACGACCACCTCATCTCCGGCTTTCTCGAGCGCATCGACCACGAGATCGAGCGCCGGGTCGACGAACGGTTCGCGAAGCGCCGCCCGCGGCGGCAGCCGCTCGGCCGGCGTGAGTTCCGCACCGCGATCCCGATCATCGCCGTCGCGGGCATCTTCGGAGGCCCGGCGGGCGTCTTCATCGCGTTCGCCGCACTCCTGATCGCCTTCCTCGTGCTCAGCGTCACCCGCCGCTAGCGGAACGCGGTGATCAGCACGCCGCCGGCGACGACGAGCAGCGCGCCGATCACGAGCCGCCGGCCGACCACCTCGACCTCGCGGATGAAGAGGATCGAGAGCACGATCCCCCACAGCGACTCGGTCGCGATCAGCGGCGAGACGACGGTCACGCGGCCGCGGTAGTACGCCTCGAACAGCGAGACGTACGAGAGCCCGAAGAAGACGCCGACGACGAGGAACGGCAGCGACGGGCGCACGATCGTGTGCCCGCGCAGGCGCGGGCCGAGCGCAGGTCCGATCACGAGTGCGCCGCCGAGGAGCGCCGCCAGCGCGGCGATGGCGGGCGGAACCGACGTGCCGACGGCGAGATGCCGCAACAGGTTGTCGCGCGTCGCGAAGAGCACGGTGGCCACGAACGCGAGCACGAGCCCGAAGCGGCGGACGTGCTCCGGCTTCGATCGCTCGCGCGCGAGCTCCACGCCACCGCCGACGATCAGCACGGCGCCGACGATCAGCGGCACGCTGGCCGGCTCTCCGAGGAGGACGAGCGCGATCGTCACCGAGATGAGCGGCGCCATCCCGAACACGACGGAGCTCCGCGAGGCGCCGGCCAGCTCGATTCCCTTCGTCACGAACAGCTGCCCCACCCCGGGCTGCAGTAGCCCTGCCAGCAGGAACGGCCACGCCGCGCCGGCGTGAACACCGCGGGACGGAGCCTCCACCGCCGCCGCCAGGACCACGACGACGAGCGCGCCCGCGATCGTGGCCACGGTCGCCAGCTCCGGATCCGGATGTTTCCCGAGCCCGATCCGGAGCCCGACGCTCATCGCCCCGAAGAGGAGCGCCGACAGCAATGCGAGCCCGACCGCAAGCACGCGCGTGGACGCTACTCGACGCTGCAGACACGTGGGGGGCGACCGCCCTGCGCCGTGCGTACACTCGCCCCCATGGCCACCGACACCGCAGCGGCGCTCGCCGCCCAGCTCGCCGAGGACGCCGCAGAGCGCTTCCTCCGCTACGTCCGCATCGACACGCAGTCCGAGGAGGACTCCGAGGAGTATCCGAGCACGGCGAAGCAGCTCGACCTCCTGCGCCTCCTCCTCGCGGAGCTCCAGGAGTTCGGGCTCGGGGACGCCGCCATCGACGCCAACGGCTACGTGACCGCGACCCTGCCGCCGACGGTCGAGCACGACGTGCCGACAATCGCGTTCTTCGCGCACGTGGACACGGCGCGCGAGGTGAGCGGCGCCGGCGTCAACCCGCAGCGGCGGCGCTACGAGGGCGGCGAGATCCCGCTCGGCGAATCGGCGAGCGTCATCCGCCCGGAGGAGTCGCCGCAGCTGGCGAGCCACGTCGGCCACGATCTGATCACGACCGACGGGACGACGCTGCTCGGCGCGGACGACAAGGCGGGAATCGCGGAGATCATGGCCGCCGTCGCCTATCTCGGCGCCCATCCGGAGCTGCCGCACGGGCCGGTGAAGATCGCGTTCAATCCCGACGAGGAGATCGGCCGCGGCGTCGTCCACTTCCCGGTCGAGACGTTCGGCGCCGTCGCCGCGTACACGGTGGACGGCTCGACCGCGGGCGAGGTGCAGCAGGAGACGTTCTCCGGCGCACAGGTGCGGATGAAGATCCGCGGCCGCGCCATCCACCCGGGCTGGGCGAAGGGCGAGCTCGTCAACGCGATCAAGCTCGCCGCCGCCGTGGTCGAGCGGCTGCCGAAGGACTCGCTCTCGCCGGAGACGACCGAGGGCCGCGAGGGCTACGTCCATCCGATCGTCTTCACCGGCGACTCGTCCGAGGTCGAGCTGCGGTTCATCGTCCGCGACTTCGAGAACGACCTCCTCGACGAGCACGTCGAGGTCCTGCGCGGCATCGCCGAGGAGGTGGCCGCGACCGACCCGCGCTGCTCGATCGACGTCGAGACGCGCATCCAGTACCGGAACATGCGCGACGCGCTGCAGCAGCACCCGGAGATCGTGGCCAACCTCGAGGAGGCGGTGCGCCGCGTCGGCCTCGAGCCGAGGCGGACGGCGATCCGCGGCGGCACCGACGGCTCCGCACTCACCGAGATGGGCCTGCCGACGCCGAACATCTTCACCGGCGGCCACGACGCGCACAGCGAGCGCGAGTGGATCTGCGTCGAGGACATGGGCCTCGCCGCCGCGACGGTGGTGGAGACGGCGAGAGTCTGGGCGGAGCGGCGGTAGTGCTCGCTGCAGTCCTCGCTGCGCTGTCGCTCGCCGTTGCGGCTCCCGCCGCGGCGCAGCATCCGATCGCGTCGCCGGTCTGGTCGTTCGACGGGACCCGGATCGCGTGGGCGGAGGCGTCCGGCGCGGGACAGCACGAGATCTGGAGCGCGAACGCCGACGGCACGAACCAGCACCGCATCGCGCCGGGCATCGATTCGCTCTTCGAGTTCGCGTGGCTGCCGAGCGGCGACTTCATCTACGACGCGAACTACCGGCTGTTCCGCGTCGGGAGCGACGGGCAGCCGCGGCCGGTCGGCTCCGGCGTCACGTTCTCTGTCGACCGGAAGGGCGCGCTCGTCGCCTACCAGACCGCCGACCTGTGCCCGAGCTGCCACGGGCCGATCGAGGTGCGGTCGCTCTCGTCCGGCAAGACATGGCGGATCGCAGGCACCGGCCAGAACCTCTTCCCCGCGCTCTCGCCCGACGGGACCAGTGTCGCGTTCACGCGCTTCCTGAGCTCGGGCCGCGGCCGGTACGAGAAGCAGGGCGGGATCTGGATCGCTTCGTCGCGCGGCGGCACGCCGGTGCGGCGCACGCCCACCGGCTCCTGCCCGCAGTGGTCCCCGGACGGGCGCCGGCTCACGTACGCGGACGCGTCCGGGCTCCACCTGATCGACCGCGCCGGCGGCGCCGGAACGCTGTTGCTCCGCGGGGGCAACCTGCCGGCCTGCTCGGTGGCATGGGCGCCCGACGGCAAGCGGATCGCCGCCGCCACCTCGCACGGGCGGCTGCTCGTGATCGACGCGGCGACGCGGGCGAGCCACCCGATCGGCCCCACGCACAGCCTCTCGTTCGCATGGGCGCCCGACGGAAGCCGGCTGCTCGTCACCGGCGGCGCGACGGGCCAGAGCTGCCCCGCGCTCTGGTCGGTGAAGCCGGACGGCTCGGCGCTCCGCCGCCTCCGGGGCTGCTAGCTACGCTCTGACCGGTGGAACCGCTGCTGGACACGCTTGGCCGGCCGCTCGAGACGCTGCGGATCTCGATCACCGACCGCTGCAACTTCCGCTGCGTCTACTGCATGCCGAAGGACGTCTACGGGCGCGACCACGCCTTCCTCGAGCGCAAGGAGCTGCTCAGCCTCGAGGAGATCGCCCGCGTCGCCGGCGTCTTCGCCGGGCTCGGCGTCCGCACGCTTCGCATCACCGGCGGCGAGCCGCTCGTGCGGCGGAACGTCGAGTACCTCGTCGAGCTGCTGGCGGCCATTCCCGGGCTCGAGCTGGCGCTGACGACGAACGGCTCGCTCCTCGAGCAGAAGGCGGAGGCGCTCGCCCGCGCCGGGCTCGACCGGGTCACGGTCAGCCTCGACTCGCTCGACGACGCCGTCTTCTCGGCGCTGAACGACGTCGAGTTCCCGGTGCAGAAGGTGCTCGACGGGATCGACGCCGCGAGCGCGGCCGGCCTGCGCGTGAAGGTGAACGCCGTCGTCAAGCGCGGCGTCAACGAGGAGAGCATCGTCGCGCTGGCGGAGCGGTTCCGCGGCACGGGGCACGTGCTGCGCTTCATCGAGTACATGGACGTCGGCCACACGAACGGGTGGCGGCTCGACGACGTCGTCCCCGCGGCCGAGATCGTCCGGCGCATCGACGCCGTCTGGCCGCTCGAGGCGCTCGAGCGCGCCCGACCCGACGAGACTGCGACGAGCTGGCGCTACCGCGACGGCGCCGGAGAGATCGGCGTGATCGCATCGGTCACGCAGCCGTTCTGCGGCGGCTGCTCGCGCGCCCGCCTCTCCGCCGAGGGCCGCCTCTACACCTGCCTCTTCGCCCTCCGCGGCCACGACCTCCGCGCGCCGCTCCGGCTAGGCCGCTCCGACGAGGAGCTGGCGGAGGAGATCCGGTCGGTGTGGCACAAGCGCACCGACCGCTATTCCGAGCTCCGTACGGCACAGACCGCGGCGCAGCCGAAGGTCGAGATGTCGTACATCGGCGGCTAACAACGCCGCGGCGCAGAAGTCTTACGATGCGCCAAGCGCGCGCCGGCAGGCGGCGCACGGACTCACTCGGAAAGGAAGCAGGATGAGAACGCGGTCCACCCGCACCCTCGCCGCCCTCACGATCCTCGCCGCTGCGGCCCTCGTTGCCGTGGCCGGCGCTGCGGCCGCCCACAAGACCGTCACCCCGCCGCCGAGCATCAAGTCGGCCGGCCAGATCGTCTGGTGCAGCGACATGACCTACCCGCCGGAGGAGTCCCAGCAGGGATCGACGCCGGTCGGCTCCGACATCGACATCGCCACCGCCGTCTCGAAGCTGATGGGCGTCAAGGCGAGCTTCAAGAACACCGGCTTCGACGGGATCATCGCCGCGCTGCTCGGCAAGCGCTGCGACGCGGTCATCAGCGGCATGACCGACAACGCCCAGCGGCGCAAGCAGGTCGACTTCACCGACTACGCCAACGTGGGCATGTCCCTGATGGTCAAGACCGGGAACCCGTCGCACATCACCGGGCTGAACAGCCTCTCCGGCAAGTCGGCCGCGGCCGAGTCCGGCACGACCGAGAAGGACGTCCTCACCGCCCTCAACGTCACGCTCAAGAAGCAGGGGAAGCCGACGGTCTCGATCAAGATCTTCCCGTCCGACACGAACGCGGCCGCCGCCCTCCTGACCGGGAAGGTGGACGCCTACTTCGCCGACGACCCGCCCGTGGCGTACTACGTGAAGAAGGCCGGCGGGAAGTTCGTCGTCGCCGCGTCGAAGATCCAGTCGGCGCCGATCGGCATCGCCACCCGCAAGGGCGACGCGCTGTCGCCGGCGATGAAGAAGGCGATCGACCAGCTCTACGCCAACGGCACGATGGCGACGATCCTCAAGAAGTGGGGCATGAGCGCGTTTGCCCTGAAGAAGTAGCTCCACGTGCTCGCCGCGATCGACTGGCAGGTCCTGTACGACCGGGTCTTCCATCCCGGCCACGTATGGGTGGTCGCGCTCGAGCGGACGGTCTACATCTCGGTGGCGGCGCAGATCCTGGGAGTGTTCCTGGGTCTCGCCGCCGCCCTGATGCGGATGTCGCGCTTCTGGCCGTTCCGTTTCCTGTCCGGGCTGTACGTGTGGTTCTTCCGAGGCACGCCGGTGATCGTGCAGATCTTCTTCGTCTACTTCGGCACCAATCTGCTCTTCGGGTTCACGCTCATCCCGAACCAGGTGGGCTGGCTCGGCGGCCTGGACGGCGCCGCGTTCGCCGGAATCCTCGCGCTCGGGATCAACGAGGGCGCGTACATGCGGGAGATCATCCGCGCCGGCATCGACTCGATCGACAAGGGGCAGATGGAGGCCGCGAAGTCGCTCGGCATGCGTTCCACGCTGGCGATGCGGCGGGTCATCCTCCCGCAGGCCGCGCGGGTGATCGTGCCGCCGCTCGGGAACGAGTTCAACAACATGATGAAGACGAGCTCGCTCGTCTCGTTCATCGGCGTCTACGAGCTGTTCCAGGACGCGGAGGTGCACTACTCGAACGACTTCAAGCCGGTGGAGGTCTTCCTCGCCGTCGCGTTGTCCTACCTGATGCTCACGACCGTCTGGAGCTTCATCCAGTCGCGGATCGAGCGGCGGCTGGCGGTCAGCGACCGCAGCGACGACGAGATCAGCTTCCGCGAGCGGATGTTCGGTGAGGGGACGATTCTGCGAGGACGCTCGTGAGCGCTGCGGCACCCGTCCTCGGCGACGTGATCATGCAGGCGACCGACGTGGAGAAGCGCTTCGGCCGCCTGCAGGTCCTGAAGGGCGTCTCGCTCGACGTCCGTCAGCGGGAGACGGTCTGCATCATCGGCCCCTCCGGCTCGGGCAAGACCACCTTCATCCGCTGCATCAACCATCTCGAGAAGATCGACGGCGGCCGGATCGAGGTCAACGGGCACCTGATCGGCTATCGCGAGAAGAGCGGAAAGCTGGTCGAGGACACCGAGCGGAGCATCGCGCGCCAGCGGACGCAGATCGGCATGGTCTTCCAGCGCTTCAACCTCTTCCCGCACATGACGGCGCTCCAGAACGTGACCGAGGCGCCGGTGCGCGTCCTCGGCGCGAACAAGAAGCAGGCGGCAGAAGAGGCCGAGGTGCTCCTCACCCGGGTCGGCCTGGGCGACAAGTGCGGCACCTACCCCGGCAAGCTCTCCGGCGGCCAGCAGCAGCGGGTGGCGATCGCCCGGGCACTGGCGATGAAGCCCGCCCTCATGCTGTTCGACGAGCCGACGAGCGCCCTCGATCCCGAGGTGATCGGCGAGGTCCTGGCGGTGATGGAGGAGCTCGCCCACGAGGGTATGACCATGATCGTCGTCACCCACGAGATGGGCTTCGCCCGCGAGGCCGCCGACCGGGTCGTGATGATGGACGACGGCCAGATCATCGAGGTGGGGCCGCCCGAGCACTTCTTCGAGGCGCCCGAGCACAACCGCACGAAGCAGTTTCTCTCCAAGATCCTCTAGGCGAGCTAAAGTCCTCCTGTGGACGCTGTAGTTGCAGCTGGGCGTCGCGTGCTTCCACGCGGCTGGTCGGACCTCGGGCGCCAGCTCGCCATCTGGTTCGGCTTCGTTCTCGCCTACCAGGTGGCGCGGGGTTTCGCCGACCGGAACCCGGCCAAGGCGTTCGCCAACGGCTGGCGCGTGATCACCTTCGAGCAGCGGACGACGCACCACCTGTTCGAGCTCTCCGCCCAGCGGGTCGTCGACTCGTCCCACTGGCTGATGATGGCCTCTGCCTGGACGTACTGGAACTCGGAGTTCACGGTGATCGGCCTGACGCTCCTCTGGGTCTACGTCCGCCGGCACGACCACTTCGTCTGGTTCCGGAACACGATCCTGCTGGCGAACGTGATCGGCCTGGTCGGCTACGTCTTCTGGCCGACGGCGCCGCCGCGGATGTTCGGGAGCTTCGGGTTCGGCGACGCGCTCGACTCGATGAGCGGCCTCAACCACGGCTCGGCCCTCGTCTCCCTGGCCAGCAACCCGTACGCCGCGATGCCGAGCCTCCACGCGGCCGACGCGCTGATCGTCGGCGTCGTGCTCTTCACCGTCTGCAAGCACTGGTGGGCCAAGATCCTCTGGGCTCTCTGGCCGGTCTGGGTGTGGTTCTGCGTGATGGCGACGGCCAACCACTTCCTGCTGGACGTGGTCGCCGGCATCGGCGTCGCGTTGCTCGCGCTGACGATCGTGGCGGTCGCGCCGAAGCTCTACCGGCGTCGCGCGCCCATCGCAAACCTGCTATAGTCGCCCCATAGCAGGATTGCGATTGGACTCTTCCAGCCCGAGACGGTTTCCGTGCACGCGATGAACGAAGCGCCCACACCGCGGCGCATCAAAGACAGCTACACGACCGGTGCGCGCTCGCTCGCGAGCCGCTCGGTCACGAGCCTCGCCCGGACGCGGATCACGCCCAACGTGCTCACCGCGACGGGCGTCACGCTCTGCCTCGTCGCGGCGGTGCTCGTCCCCTTCGAGGATCGCAACGAGATCCTCTTCTACTGGCTCGGCGCGGTCGTGTTCGTCGTCGGCTCGATCCTCGACATCCTCGACGGGGCGCTCGCGCGCGCCGGCGGGAAGTCGACGCCGTTCGGCGCCTTCCTCGACTCGACCACCGACCGCGTCGGCGAGGGCGCGATGCTGGCGGCGATCGGGCTCGTGCTCGCCCGTCAGGGCAACGACATCGCGGTCGTCTTCACCATCCTCGCGGTCGCCGGCTCCTTCCTCGTGCCCTATACGCGCGCGAAGGCGGAGGCGCTCGGGCTGCGCGGCGACGTCGGCCTCGGCTCACGCGCCGAGCGCGTCGTCGTCATCACCGCCGGCCTCGTGCTCGCCCCGTGGGGGCTGCTCCAGTGGGCGATCTACCTGCTCGCCGTCACCGCGTGGATCACCGTCCTGCAACGCATCCTGTACGTCCGCAAGCAACTTGCTCATGGAGGAACAAATGGCGAAGAAACCTAGCTCGAACGGGGCCAGCGCGAACGGCCACGGCCGCCTCGACGACGGGAAGGTGCGCGTCGCCATCATCGGCGTCGGCAACTGCGCCAACTCGCTGTTGCAGGGCGTCGAGTACTACAAGGACGCGGACGACGAGAAGTTCGTCCCCGGCCTCATGCACGTGAATCTCGGCGGCTACCACGTCCGCGACGTGGAGTTCACCGCCGCGTTCGACGTCGTCAAGGGCAAGGTCGGCAAGGACCTGTCCGACGCGATGTGGGCGCACCCGAACAACACGATCAAGTTCGCCGACGTGCCGAAGACGGGCATCAAGGTGGCTCGCGGCATGACGCACGACGGCATCGGCAAGTACCTCTCCCAGATCGTCGAGAAGGCGCCGGGCAAGACGGACGACATCGTCGGGATCCTCAAGGAGACGAAGACCGACGTCGTCGTCAACTACCTCCCCGTCGGCTCCGAGATGGCGACGAAGTGGTACGCCGAGCAGATCCTCGAGGCCGGCTGCGCCATGGTCAACTGCATGCCGGTGTTCATCGCGCGCGAGGACTACTGGAACAAGCGGTTCGAGGACGCCGGCGTGCCGATCATCGGCGACGACATCAAGTCGCAGGTGGGCGCGACGATCACGCACCGCGTGCTCACGTCGCTGTTCCGCGAGCGCGGCATCCACCTCGACAAGACGATGCAGCTGAACGTCGGCGGCAACTCCGACTTCCTGAACATGCTGGAGCGCGAGCGCCTCGAGTCGAAGAAGATCTCGAAGACGAACGCGGTCACCTCGATGCTCGACTACGACCTCGGCGAGGGCAACGTGCACGTCGGCCCGTCCGACTACGTGCCGTGGCTGACCGACCGGAAGTGGGCCTACATCCGCATGGAGGGCTCCGCCTTCGGCGACGTCCCGCTCAATCTCGAGATGAAGCTCGAGGTCTGGGACTCGCCCAACTCGGCCGGGATCGTGATCGACGCGGTGCGGCTCGCGAAGCTCGCGCTGAACAACGGCGTCGCGGGCTCGCTCGTCGAGCCGAGCTCGTACCTGATGAAGTCGCCGCCGAAGCAGATCCAGGACGACGAGGCGCACGAGCTCACCGAGAAGTTCATCGAGCGGTACCACCGCAAGGCGCCGAAGAAGTCTCCGGCGCCCGCGGCGTAGCCTTCTGTCAAGTCTTGCCTGCCACGTGCCGATACTCGGTGCGTGGCAGGCACCACTGACTTCCGCGACCGGGAGCGGCTCGTGCTGTTCAGCGGGATCGCCGCCGCGACCTTCGTCGCCCTGGTGATGGTCGCGGCGATCGCCGGCATGTCGTTCGGCACGGCCGGCGGCCGGCTGGCCACGTCGCTCGTCGTCCTCTACCTCTGCGCGCGCCTCTGGGGGCATGCGAAGACGCTCGAGGAACGCGGCGTCAACGAGCTCCTCTCCACGGTGAGCAGGTACGGAGCACCATGCATCTTCCTCGTGCTCCTCGCGCAGACCTGGGTGACGTCGTCCATCAGCGTGCGCGTGTCGATCATCGGCGGCATGCTGCCGCAGCTCCACATCGGCACGTGGACGCGAGTCGAGTGGACGGCAGACATCCTCGTCATCGGGCTGTTCCTCGTCACGGCCATGGCCGTCTGGATCGAGAAGAGCGAAGGCCTCTCCACGCTCGTCTCGAAGGCGTCGTACGCCGTCGTCGGCTTTCTCACGCTCGACCTGCTCGGCGCCGCCTGGGGCATGGTCTCGCTCATTCCTCAGTGGCGCCTCGTGGCCGCGCTCATCGTCCTCTCCTTCACCGGAACGATCCTCGTGGCAACGCTGCGACGGGTCGAACGGCTCGACGAGGGGATCGACGAGCAGCCGGTCGTGCCCGACGCCTGAGCGCGAAGGCGGCTCCGACCGCACTACACTCGGGCCCAGCGATGGGACTCCGTGTCGCTCTCGTCACGCCCTTCTCCTGGTCGCAGCCGCACGACGTCAACGAGCACGTCGCGGGGCTGGCGCGGGAGCTGCGTAGCCGCGGCCACGTCGTCACGGTGCTCGCGCCGTCGAACCGGGCCCGCGACCTCGCGGCCGGCAGACGCGCCCTGTTGAACGGCGGCGACGAGGAGCTGATCGCGCTCGGCCCGGCCGTCCCGATCTCGCGGCGCAGCCGCATGGGCGTCCCGGTCGGCGTCCGCGCGAACCTGGCGATCGCGCTCGCCGGCGGCCGCTTCGACATCGTCCACGGCTTCGAGCCGGGGCTGCCGAGCCTCTCGTACCTGGCGCTCCGCGACTCGGGCTCCCTCACCGCCGCGACGTTCTTCTCCGAGGAGCGGCTCGGCTACCCGCCCGGGAAGGCGCAGCGCGAGCGGCTGCTCGGCCGGCTCGACGCGCTGCTCGCGACGAGCGAGGAGACGGCGGAGGCCGCGGCCGTGCGCTTCCCGGGCCGCTACCAGGTGGTGCCGCTCGGCGTCGATCTCGACCTGTTCCGGCCGGCGGCGAAGCGCAAGGTCGTCGTCCTCGAATGGCGGCAGGCGGAGCGGCCGCTCCTGCGCGCGATCGTGCGCGAGCTCGTCGCCGCGCCCGACTGGGAGCTCGTCCTGCTCCGCACGAAGCCGCTCGGAGGGCGGCCGACGCTGTCGCGCCTGCTCCGGGGCCGCATCCGCGTGCGCACGGCGCGCGACGGCGAGTCCCGGGCCGACGTGCTCCGGAGTGCGGCGGTGTTCGTGCCCGCCTTCGACGGTCTGGCGCGGCTCGTCGTCGAGGCGCAGGCGGCCGGCGCGGCGATCGCGGCGCCGGCGGGACGGCGGCTCCAGCCGGAGCTCGCCGCTGCGGAGACCGGCCGGCTGATCGACGACGCGGCCCTGCGGCTGAAGCGCGCCGAGCAAGGAGCCGGCGCGGCCGCGAAGCAGAGCTTCCCCGCCCTCGCCGACCGGGTCGAGGAGGTCTACGAGTCGATGACGAAACGGCGGCGGCGTGCCGCGCAGCGTGTCGTCCCGCTGGAGGACCGCGACTGGATCGTCGCCGACCTGCACATGCACACGAACTGGTCGCACGACTGCTCGATCGCGGTCGACGACCTGCTCGACCACGCCGAGACGGAAGGGCTGGGCGCGATCGCGGTCACCGACCACAACGTCTTCGGCGGCGCGCTGGAGGCGGTCGAGCGCGCACGCAACCGCCGCATCACCGTCATCCCCGGCGAAGAGATCAAGACGGACGGACAGGGCGAGGTGATCGGGCTGTTCCTCAAGGAGGAGATCCCGCGCGGCCTGTCGTTCGCGGACACCGTCGCCGCGATCCGCGCGCAGGGCGCCCTCGTCTACATGCCGCACCCGTTCGACCGGATGCACGCGATCGCCGACCCGTCGACGCTGCACCGCCACCTCGCCGAGATCGACGTCTTCGAGACGTACAACGCGCGGCTCCTGTTCGAGGGGTACAACGACGAGGCGCTCCGCTTTGCCCGCAAGTACAACCTCACCGCCGGCGCCGGATCGGACGCGCATGTGCTCCAGGGAGTCGGCACGGGCGCCGTCCGGATGCGCCGGTTCAGCGGCCCGGAGGAGTTCCTCGTCTCGCTCCGGAACGCCGAGATCCTGCGCCGCCCGAAGTCGCTCGCGTACCTCCAGGGACTGAAGTGGGTGGCCCAGGCCAAGGAAAGAGTCCGCTAGAGGCGAACCCTTCCCGGGGCCTCCGTGACCGTGGCGACAGACGAAATCTTCGAGAAGTACCTGCAAAAAGCGATCACCGAGATCAATGCTCTCGGGGACGAGGTCGCGCAGGCAGGCGGCGGCGCGCGCGTTCCCGTCGTCGGCTCCGGCCATCCGCTCGCCGACGTCTTTCTCCTGAAGTACGCGCCGAAGCCGGCGGAGCTCCAGGAGGGGGTCGCGTTCTACGGCCGCGCCGGCAACGCGATCCTCAAGTCGCTGCAGCGGCTGCACGTCGACCCGATGGCGATCTACGG
>Ga0265338_10001060_pt1 | contig 45733 bp, 46 predicted proteins | sample 42126metaG_FD_193579 | JGI IMG/M metagenome (GOLD analysis project Ga0265338, IMG submission 193579) | Rhizosphere microbial communities from Carex aquatilis grown in University of Washington, Seatle, WA, United States - 4-21-26 metaG | ecosystem: Host-associated > Plants > Roots > Rhizosphere... | reverse complement strand
AGGGTCTAGGCGGTTCAAGATGGGATTCATACCATGGGACTGGACCACCCCATAAGGCTTATCAAGTAACGGCCGAACCACTAAGGCGTCGTTTGGACCCTGCTGGGTCGTGCCGCCGAACGGCGGCACGACATTGCCGCCCTGCACGCCGTGGTCATACTGGCGGACAATTGCTTCTTTTGATGCTACGTTTCCGTGGGTCAAAACGTCATGGACTCGCCAATACCACTCTATAGCGCTAGTTGGGCGCGGCGGCTTCTTCTCTTCCACTAATGGCCGTTCCCAGTGAGCCGTCATGACTCGCTGTGGTAAGCCGTTCTTTAGAAATTCATAATCCAGTTCTGCCACATTTTGCTGACCATAATTAACGGTCAGGCTATGACTGCCGTCAAACTCGCCTAAAACTGCTGCCTCAACATTATATTTAGCGCAAGTCGCGATAAAACTATCGACGTTCTCTGGCGCTATGGCAGCCACCATCCTTTCCTGTGATTCGCTCATCCAGATTTCCCAGGGTGCTAAACCGGGGTACTTTAGCGGCACTTTGGCGAGGTCGACAGTTGCGCCGATATCCTCGCCTAACTCGCCGATGGCCGATGAAAATCCTGCCGCTCCACAATCGGTTATGGCTCGGATATAGTCTAAATCTCTAGCTTCTAACAATGCGTCAAACATGCGTTTCTCTTCTATGGCATTGCCAATTTGCACGGCGCTGGAGTTAATTTGCGCTGTGTTGTCGGTCATTTCTCCGGAGCTGAAAGTAGCGCCATGGATGCCGTCACGGCCAGTGCGGCCGCCAATTGCCACCACTAAATCACCTAGTTGCGGCTCGCCTTTTCGGGCCCGAATTTCCGGCATGATGCCGTAAGCGCCCACGATAACAGATGGCTTAGCTCGGAAATCTTCATGATAATGAACCGAGCCGTTGGCAGTTGGGATACCCATACGGTTGCCGTAGTCGCACACGCCTTGAACGACTCTCCTCTGCAAATAATCAGGGCGAAGTGTTCCTGGTGGTAATTTGCTAGGATCGAGGTCCGGCGGAGCGAAACAGAACATGTCAGTCGAGATAATATTTTTAGCGCCCTGGCCGGTTCCGGCAATATCGCGAAAGACCCCGCCGCTGCCAGTCATCGCGCCACCGTAAGGCTCGACTGCTGAAGGGCTATTGTGGGTTTCAACTTTTCCGCAAATCGCTTGGCCGTCATAAAAACGTATGACTCCGGAATTATCACCGAACGCCGAAATTACCAGGTCGCCAAAATGCTCCTTAGCGGCTTCTCTGATTCGAGTAAACAGAGGTGGCTTTACAACCCCGTCCACTACCACTTCACCATTGAAGGTCTTGTGGCCGCAGTGTTCACTCCACCGGCCGGCGATAATCTCCAGTTCGCAGTCAGTAGGTTCTCTGCCCTGGCTGCGAAAATATTCTTGAATAACTTTCATTTCTTGTAAGTCCAAAAAAAGTTTCCCGGCTGATAGTTCATTCAATTGTTCAGGCATAGCGTTAATTATCGGCACGGTCTTGACTGGCCCGACCTGGCCTTCAAAACGAAGGCTTTCAGGCGGTTCGGTAACCACATGTTGGACAATTTTGTTGACCAATAAACCGCCAACAATCGCATCGACTTGTGCTGGACTAATGTTGCCTTCAAATGTATAGCGAGTTGAAGAATCAGCGGCAGTTAAATCGATGCCTATATCGGCAGCCGCTTTCAGGATAGAAGCGGCTGCCGGATTCATCACGCCGGGTTGATAAGCAACTTCTACGGTGTCAGGGTCATCATTTGGCTTGGTGTCTAGCTTGAAACTCTCAGTCACAGGATCGCTCAATAATTTGACCGCTAAAGCCTCTGCTTCTGACTCAGTTGTCCCCTCCAGGCGGTAGACCTTGGCTGTGCGGACTGCGGTTAAGTTATCTATCCCAAGAGTCCGCCGGGCTTCTTGAGCAACTCCCCGACCTGCGGGGTCGTCGTCTGTGGACGTTACTATAACTTCATGAATTTTGCTCACGCCACTCCGCCTGATCTTTTAAGAACTGATCGATATCTGTGGGCAATTCCCGCTTTTCTACTAGCTGGGTTCGGGCAAAAAGTGCTTGCGGGCTGTCGTCCGGCTCCACGGGTACGCGGTGCTTGGCTATAATCGGGCCTTGGTCCACGCCAGCCGAAACCAGATGTACTGTGTGGGCAGAATACTTACGGCCTTTCGCTAAAACTTTCTTTGCGGCTTCAACGCCGGCAGTATCAGTCGTCAAAGGCAGTGGTCCGGGATGAGTGTTACTCATTCGGCCTTGGTAGATAGAGTCGTAAACAGGCTGGAATCCGTACTCGTCCAATAAATCGCCCGTCACAATCTTCATGTAGCCCATGAGTGCCACATGGTCAATTCCGCGCGCCGCTAGAGCTTCACAGATTTTTTCAGATTCCCACGGAGTTTGCCCTCTTGTGGCTTCCTCGCCCCTCCTAAGGGGGTATTGCCTACCGCTTATGTATAGAGTTTCTGCTCCCAACCTGTGGGCTTTGTTCAAGAATTTTACTCGACCAAATACTCCTGCGTCTGGATTATTACTGATAACCAGTGGCACCTCTAGGTCGGCCCTTTTGGATACGGTCGCCAGGATGAATGCCTCGGCGGTCGTACCGCCTCCCGAGGCTAGAATTGCCACCTGCGGCTTATGCAGCTCGCCCATAACCCGCAAGTTGTTGTCTTAGCTCGCGCCATTTGGCCACTTCGTTGTGGGTTTGCTCAACTGTTAGGCCAAGGTAGGCATGTTCAGGGTGCAAAACAATCTCTTGTTCTGCCTCTGTCATCAGTGGCCAATAGGTACTTGCTATTTCTTCGTCGTCGATAACCGCCTCTCCTAAGTTTTGATCTTCATCCAGAGCTTTTTGAACAATTCTCTTAGCGGCATTATGCGCGGCGGGATGACCGTATTGACGCAAGTAAACTTGCAAGGGTTCGCTACCAATTGCGCCCTTTTGGGCTCCAAGATTTCTATCCAGATTGACGGTATCCACCTCGAGCTTAGGCAATATTCGGTTAAGAGTTTTGGCCATATGCGCCACTTCTGCCAGCATGATTCCATGAAACCTGCCGGCCGAAGAATCTCGAAGATCACGTTGGTGCTCGCTGGTCAGATTTAGGTAGGAGGTCAGGACCTGTGGTATCACCACTCTCTCAAAACCAGCGACTTGCTCAAAGGTTATGGGATTTCGCTTTTGCGGCATTGCCGATGAGCCTGTAGCGTGTTCTCTGTCGAAAGGCTCACCAACTTCACCAATTTCTGTGCGTTGGAGGTTCCGCATATCGTTAGCTATTTGAGCCATAATGCCCGCGGTGATGCCAAGTTCGGCTAGTAAGCGGGTGGTGTTTTCTGCAGGCACTATCTGCGTGGCGTGCTCGCAAGGCTCAAGTCCTAGCTTTGCTAGTAAAGCTGCCTCAAAAACTATTGGATTATCCATTATTAATGAGGAGGCGTTGTATCCGCCAACGGCACCAGAAAATTTACCCTGCAAGCCGAAAGTGTGCCGATCTAATTCCGTGGCCGATTCACCTAAACGGCCTAAGTAGCGTGAGACTCCGAAGCCGAAAGTGATTGGTACCGCGTGCTGTCCGTGAGTTCGGCCTATCTGGGGCGTATCTGCGTACCTTTCCGCTAAATCGGCTAAATTGTCGCCAAGCTTTACAAGCCTTGGCATTACCAGCCCGTTCATCGCTTCGCGGTATTGCAAGGCGTTGGCTGTAGAAACTATGTCATACGAGGTCGCCGTTGCGTGGACCCAAGGCTTAGCCTCATCGCTAATTTGTGCCGATATGGCTTCGGTTAAAGCTTTGATGTCGTGGCGTGTCCCGCGGCCATCGAATTCTCCCCGTCCGTATTCACGGTCGTCTACTTCCTTGGCGCTAACATTTGCGCAAGCCGCTTCAATTTCCATGGCGACTTCTCTGGAGCAAATATCAAAATCGGCCAGAGTGTGAGCCAGTGCGGCTTCGACATAAGCCTGTAAAGCGATTCGGGTTTCGCCCCCCAGATACTTTTCGGCCTCAGGATCTCTGTAGCGGCCGTCCATAGGATCAATATCACCATAATAATCAGAACGAGATTCTGCTGCTGGGGGAATAAAGGCACCTAAATTGTGTTCAGCCATGCCCGCCTAACTTTTATAATATTTATAGATTAACTTGTACAAATAACACCTGCAAGCATAAGCAGATTTAATAATAAGTCTTGCCGGGGGTGTGTAGCGTATTCCGCATACACACCCCCGGTATCGTCCTCCACTTCCCCTACCAGACGAGCGGGTCGCTGCCCGTCAGACGCCCAGCGATGTTGCCGTACGTGGCTCGGGTGCGGTCGATGAGCTCGCCGGGCATCTCCGGCGCCGGCGGCTTCTTGTCCCAGCCGAGGCTTTCGTAGTAGTCGCGAACCAGCTGCTTGTCCATCGACTTGGGCGGTTTGCCCACTTCGTGGGTCTCAACTGCGACATACCGCGATGAATCCGGTGTGAGCACCTCGTCGCCGAGCGTCAGCTCGCCCGTCTCCGGGTCGAGGCCGAACTCGAACTTGGTGTCCACCAGGATGATGCCCTGCTCCAGCGCGTAGGCTGCGCCGGCGACGTAGAGCTCCAGCGCTCGATCGCGTACTCGCTCGGCGAGCACCTGGTCTCCCAGAATCCGCACCATGCCCTCGAAGTCGATGTTCTCGTCGTGCCCGACTTCGGCCTTGGTCGAAGGCGTGAACAGCGGCTCCGGGAACTTCTCCATCTCCTGCATGTCGGCCGGTAGTTCGATGCCGCTGACCATGCCGGTTCGCTGGTAGTCCTTCCAGCCCGAGCCGGTGAGGTAGCCGCGGACGATGGCCTCGACCGGCAGCATGTTCAGCCGCCGGACGACCATCGTTCTTGGGGCGTCCTCGGAATCGAGCCAGCCGGGCGTGTGCCAGCCGTCGGGCGAGATCAGGTGATGCGGCATGACCTCGCCGACTGGCGTCTGCGTCAGCCAGTGCTGGGTCATGTGCGTCAGCACGATGCCCTTGCCGGGAACCGGCTGGGGTAGTACGACGTCGAACACGCTGATGCGGTCGCTAGCGATCACGACCAACATGTCCGGCTCGTCACCGGGGTAGGTATCGCGCACCTTCCCCCGATGAAGCATTTCCGGCTTAGCCGTCATGTGCTCCTCCTAGAGCTCGATGTTGAAGTTGGCCGGCTTGGCGTTGAGATCCAGGTAGGCCCGAAGCCGCCTGGCGACTTCGTGGTCGGTTGCCGCCAGTATCTGTCCGGCGGCGATGGCGGCGTTCTTGAGGCCTGCCTTGCCTACTCCCGCCGTCAGGACTGGTACGCCCGGCGGCATGTACAGGCAGGAGTCGATGCCGTTCTCGTCGAGCGGCACTCCGATGACCGGCTTGCTCATGCCCGTGTTGCCGGCGATAGCGCCCGGCAGGGCGGTGGCCATTCCGGCGACGGCGATGAAGACCAAGGTTCCGTCTTCGCACGACGCTTTGCAGAATGCCGCGAGCTCGTCGGGGTTGCGGTGAGCCGAGCAGATTGAAACCGCCCGGTCCGCCCCCAGTTGATCGAGAATGTCCAGCATTCCCGATTCCTTGACGACACCCTCGTCGCTCTTGCTTCCTATTACTACCTGTACCTTTGGCACGGTGTGTCCTTCCTGTCTGGATGGATGCGCGCTTACTCGCGTCTTTCGTCAAACTGTTTCGATAGGGTTCCTCCCATCGTAGTGAAGGTCCGATTACAAGCGGTTAAACCTGCATAGCAAAATCATCACACGGGGTAAAACACTTTGCAAGCATGAGCGTTACCGAGATTTATAGGTTTGCAATACCTAGCCCAGTCATTAATAATAAGTTTTATAAAACAGCTGGGTGGTGCAGCCTAAGGAGGTAGTGCCATGGCCGATAAAGAAAATGCTCTAATCTCGGTTTATAACAAAAATGGACTGGAAGAATTTGCCGATGGCTTGGTGGCTCAAGGCTTTAATATCTACGCTTCCGGCGGCACAGCCAGAAGAATTAGCGAAGCCGATATCCCGGTCACCGACGTAGCGGAATTAATAGGCGGTGGTTCTATTCTGGGTCACCGAGTCGTCACTTTATCGCGTGAAGTCCATGCCGCTCTCTTGGCCCAAAAGACACCTGAAGACCTTGAGGAGCTGGAACGTTTAGGGATACCTTTGATAGATCTGGTCGCCGTAGATATGTATCCTTTGCGTGATGAGTTAGCCAAGCCCGACAGCACAGAGGAAAGTGTCACGGAACAGACTGATATCGGTGGCCCAACTATGTTACGGGCCGCCGCCAAAGGTCGCCGGATTGTCTTATCAAGAGTTGAGCAGCGAGCCGAAGTTCTGGAGTGGCTCAAAAATGGCCGGCCCGACGAGGAAGAATTCCGCCGCCGTTTAGCAGGTATCGCTGAATACGAAGTCGCGGCCTATGTACTGGAGTCGGCCAGGTATTTGGGAGGCCCGGCCGTTTTTGGCTTTATGGGCCAAAGGGTCTCGACGCCGCTTTATGGTGAAAATCCATGGCAAGGCAACGCTGGAATCTATATGGACAGAAACAGCACTAACCCCTTGGCCTTCCACCGTTTTGAACAGCATGGCGGCATTGAAACCAGCTACAACAACGTGGTTGAATTTGCTGAGCGGATGACCCAGACCGTAGCCCACATTGCGGCTGGTTTTGAAAAGAATTTTGGCGAAGTGCCAGCTTTGGCGATTGGCGTTAAGCACGGCAATCCGTGTGGTGCCGCATACGCCAACACCCCCCATGAAGCCATTAGAAAGATGATTGAGGGTGACGAGCGGGCAATTTTTGGCGGTTCTATTATGTTGAATTTTGAACTGGACGGGGAGCTAGCGGAACTACTGGTGAGCCATGGCATGCCGAGTGACCAGAAACGTTTGTTGGATATCGTCATAGCCGCCGGCGCCGATGAAGACACGATTGATATTTTGCAGCGCAAAACCGGCAAACTAAGACTTTTGACTAATCCGGCGCTAGCAGAGCTAGGCGTCGATTCGTTGGACACAAAACCACGATTTAGGTATATACCGGACGGGGCCGCGGTTCAGGATAATTACACCTACGTTCCAAACTTAAAGCGCGATGCAGCAATATTGGCCGGCGGCTGGGTAAGTCCTGAGCAAGAGCGCGATTTAGTTTTGGCCTGGGGGGTTGGCTCAACTAGCAATAGCAATACCATAACCTTAGTTAAAGACGGCAAGTTAATAGGTAACGGCGTAGGCCAACAGGATAGAGTCGGAGCAGCCGAATTAGCCATAAAGCGAGCTAAAGATGCAGGACATAATGTGGAAGGAGCTTGCGCCTACAGTGATAGTTTCTTCCCTTATCCGGATGGGCCTCTAATCCTCGCGGAAGCTGGTATCGGAATAATTCTGTCCAGCAGCGGCTCTGTAAAAGACTCGGAGATAGCCGAGGCTTTAGCAGCCAAAAAATTGCAGAGCTTCTTAACCCTCCCCGACAAAGAAGCCCGCGGCTTCTTCGGCCACTAGTCGACGCAGGCGTCTTGGTTCAGCAGACGCTGGCGCATTTGGGCAAAGCGGCGCTGCTGCTCCAGGGCGATTTCTTGCAAAAACCTTCAAACCTAATGGGTGTTCGCCAAATCAACCATTTCTTGAATTGTTGCCGGTTGCAGGCTGTCCAATATTTGCTTTAGCTGATCTTTATCAAATATCTGCTGGCTCGAGAAACTGATTAAAGTCGAGCCAATCTTACAGAAACCGTATGTTGATGATACTGGCTGATCACCTGCTCCTACCTGTGCGTAGTAAACCTGGCAGCCACTTGAGGATTTACCAATATCTGTGCAGGTAAAGTTGTAGTAACCTGAATCCGGGTCCGGGTAGCCGGCAGTCGGACTCATACACCAATTGGGTGGATTATAATTTGCGGGAGCTTTAAATTCATTGAGCTTGCTATAATCATCGAGCCTAATCTCGTAAAACGGCTGAGTAGGCTCATATTTATTAAAAAAAGTAGATGCAACAGCATAACCGGGTTTATAAAGCTGGGTATTTAAGGACTTAAGCTGGGTGGCTAAACGGTGTTTATCACCAAGATTATCCAGGGTCTTAATAAAAGGCGGCATGATGAGGATAAAAATAAATATTTCAATAGCGGCTAGACCAATTCCTGAAGTCCAGTCACTGAATCTAAGTTTTTGGTCAAACAGCTTGATTTCAATTGGCAGGATGATGACGGCAAGAACAGCAGTTATGGCGAAGCCGAATAATTCTTGCCTGCCTCCGGAATTAAACGATTCGGGTCTGAGCTGATAGCTAAGTGTGGCTCCAATAACATAGGCCGGGACAGTCGTAAACAGAAAAGCATATATTGCCAAAGCTCTTCTACTGGTTACCAGCCATAGCATCAAGAATATTCCTGAAACTATGTAGGCTATGAATCCATCTATTATTGAGCTAAGAACGTCCCCTATACCACAAGCTATGCCGGGCCCTTCACAGGCAGCGGGATTATTAATCGAGTAGGATGCGACCGCAAAGGCAATCGCAAAAGCTGCCACGGCAGTAATAGCTGAGCCAATCAGCCAGTATTTTTTGAGCTGCCCATTGTTGGGCAGTTCGGTCTTCATAGCAATTATTAAATAGTAAAGGCTTTATTTATGCTAATGTTAGATTCACGCAAAGGCTCGCTAATTGGCGTGGAGTGAGCTGAATATCTGGCGAGAAAATAGAGCAAACGCTAGTCGACGCGGGCGTCTTGGTTCAGCAGCCGCTGGCGCATTTGGGCGAAGCGGCGCTGTTGCTCTAGGGCGATTTCTTCGGGCGATTTCTGAGTCGCTGCGGCTGGTTCGCCGTTTTGGCCGCTGCCGTTAGCCGGTTTTTCTACCATTCGGCCGCCAATAACGTTTACCACCGGAATGACAATCGGGCTACGTTGGGTCTGTTCGTACAGAAAGTGCGTAACGTAATCCTTTAACTCGGCCTTAAAGCGGTCTAAGTCGACGCGCTTATAGCGCTGAACTACCGCCCGGCGCAGCTCATTGCGAAAAGCGTTCATTAACTCTTCGTTGTCCTTCATGTAAATGAAGCCGCGGCTGATGATATCCGGACTGGTCAATAAAGTACCATTCTTTTTATCGATAGTTAGGACCACTGCCACTAAGCCTTCTTCGGCCATCAATACCCGGTCCTTAACTACGATAGTCGAAACAATCGCGCCGGTTTGGTCCACCAGAATGGTCCCGTGCGGTACTTGACCGTCTAGCTCCATTTTGTCTTTGGTGAAGGTCACAACGTCGCCGTTGCCGATGTTTGCAGTGTTAGCTCGGGGTATGCCGGCTTCAACCGCCACATCAATATGGTATTTCTTAGCGGTGTAATCACCGTAGATAGGCAGGAAGAACTTGGGCTTGAGCATCTCAATCATTTCGCGGTACTCGTCCTGACTGCCGTGGCCGGAAACGTGCAATGGACCAACGTGGTCCACGTCGTGGCTTTCGTGCCGGTATACATGCACGCCCTTTTTCAGGAACTCGTCTACCATGGACCTAATCAATGCGTCATTGCCGGTGTAAGGAATTGGCGAGCCGGATAATATTACAGTATCCTGAGCTTCCAATTTTACGTGTCTGTGATCGCCGGTGCTCATCCGTTGTAGGGCGGAATTAGGCTCTCCCTGGACTCCTGTACAAACCACCACTATCTCATCAGGCTTCATGGTAGCTACGGCGGCAATTGGCACGAAAGTTCCTTGGGGAATCTTCATAAAGCCATTGCGGACCGCCATCTCCAGTGTGCTGACTAGGCTGCGGCCGTCCATTGCGACCTTCCGGCCGTGTTTGACGGCGGCGTTAACAACCATCTGCACCCGGTTAACATTGGTTGAAAACATTGCCAAGAAGACCCGGCCTTCGGCGCCTTCCATAATGTCGATGATACTTTGTTCGATTATCGACTCGGAAGGTGTGCGCCCGGGGCGGTCACTGGTGGTGCTTTCGCTCATCAGCAGCAAAACCCCTTCGCGGCCGAGCTCCATGAAGCGGTCCATATCGGTTTTTTCGTGGTCCAGCGGATTGGGGTCAAAGCGGAAGTCGCCGGTATTGACCAACCGCCCCACGGGCGTATCGATGACTATTGAGGTACTTCCCGGGATAGAGTGGGTTACCCTAACTAACTCGACGAAGAACTCGCCGATTTTCAAACGTTCGTGGGTAGTTTCGTTCATGACCACGGTTTTCAGCTCAAAGCCATCAGGCATTGGCACGCCGAAGTTTTGGAAGATTTCCTCTACCCGGCCGATGGTAAACTTACTGCCGTAAACCGGAACGTTATATTTGGGTAGGATGTGTGGCAGGGCGCCGATGTGGTCCAGGTGCCCGTGGGTAATCACGAAGGCTTTGATTTTGCCTTTGATCTGGTCCAGGTAGGTGGAATCGGCGATACCATAGTTGATGCCAGGTAAATCGACGCCTAGGTCATTGCCGCAGTCGATGACGATGGCGTCATTTTTATATTCAATGACCATCATATTCTTGGATCCACCGCTATCCATGCCGCCCAGACCCACAATCTTCAGGCGCGGGCTGTCATCTATCTGGTTAGCGCGGCGCGGCTTTTGGTCGACTAGCGGCGCGGACAGGTATTGGTTGGCCACGCGGGTGGCGTCTTGGACCGCTTGTTTTTGGGCGCGAATAGCCGCGCCGCGGCTAACGTTGCGTCCGGTAGAGGTTATTTTACCTCTGTTATTGTTCCCTTGTTTAGGGTTGCCGCCGGGTTTTGCCGGATGGCTGGGTTTGTTATTTTTTGGATTCATATTAATTTTCCTTTCTTTTTAGAATTTATAAAAATGAATTTCTTTAATTAATTTGCGCCAAGATCCGCGGAACGCGGGCAAAATCGTCAATTAACGTTTGGCGCATGCCGCCGTTATAAAGCGCGGCGGCGGGGTGGAACAGAGGCAGGTAAACCTGACCTTGATATCTTTTCGGCTGCCCATGGCAGTCGCTAATTCTCAACCCGGGCGGCAACAGCACTTCCATGCTGTGGCGGCCTAGGGTGACAACCAATTTTGGCTTGATGACTTCAAGTTGACGGCGCAGGTAAGGCAAAAACGCGCTCTTTTCATCCGGTAAGGGATCGCGGTTTTCTGGCGGTCGGTATTTGACGATGTTGGTTATGTAGATATCTGACCTCTTCATTTTAACGGTCGCCAGCATTTCATCCAAAAACTTACCGGCAGCGCCCACAAACGGTAGACCCTGCTCGTCCTCGTTTTTGCCCGGAGCTTCACCGATAAAAACTACTTCGGCATCCGGATTACCGTCGCCAAAAACTATTTGCTTAGCGCCGACTGCCAGATCCGGGCAAACCTTATCTTTTAAAATATCCTGTTTGATAGTTTCAAGCTCCTTGGTTTTTTTCGATTTGTCATTCATCAACTTATTTACGAATCAGATTGGTCACGCCGCGTTTTAGCTCTTTGGCCGCCCAAATCAGGAATATGATTGCCAAGGCATATTGCCAATAACTACCGTAATTAATAGCCAGACTGGCAAAGCCGTAGGCGATAGCTAGGAAAACCACAGCCAGCACAAAGAAGATCCAGCGATTGTTCATCAACTTTCTTTCCCAGTCTGGCTTTGGTTTGTTACCCATCTTATTTCTTCTCAAGTTCCCTGGCGGCAGCCTTCATACTTAGCTGCAACCGCCCGCGGTCATCTATTGCTACTAATTTTACCGTAACTTTGTCGCCTTCCTTAACTACATCGGATGGTTTTTCCACGCGCTCTTCTTTCATTTCCGAAACATGGACCAAGCCATCTTTGCCGGGCATGATTTGCACGAAAGCCCCAAAGTCCATAACGCTGACCACCGGTACGTCTTCGTAAATCTTGCCGACTTCCGGCTCAGCTGTCAGGCTGCGGATGTACTGGATAGCGGCCTGAATGCTCTTTTGGTCGGGGCTGGCAATCATTACCGTTCCATCGTCTTTGATGTCAATTTCGGCGCCGGTCTCGGCAATGATTTTATTGATAGTTTCGCCGCCTTTGCCAATAACCTCGCGGATTTTGTCAGGGTTAATCATGATGGCTTCAACGCGGGGCGCATAGGGGCTGAGCTCTTTGCGTGATTCTCCCAAGGTGGTCAACATATGCTTGAGGATTTCCGCGCGGCCATCTTTGCCTTGTTCCAGGGCCTTCTTGAGTACTGCAACAGGCAGGCCATGGACCTTCATGTCCATCTGCAGGGCGGTTACGCCCTTAGCTGTACCGGCGGCCTTAAAGTCCATATCGCCGGCAAAATCTTCGGCGTCAGCGATGTCGCTCATGATGTAAGGCTTATCACCTTCCATCATCAGACCCATAGCAATGCCAGAAACAGGGGCTTTTAGTGGCACGCCGGCATCCATCAGCGCCAAACAGCTAGAGCAGGTCGCGGCCATGCTGGTGCTGCCATTCTGACTCATTATCTCGGTAACCGAGCGCATGGCGTAAGGGAAGTCGGCTTCGGCTGGCAAAACAGCACTGAGGGCGCGTTCTGCCAGATAGCCGTGGCCGATTTCGCGGCGGCCGGGGCTGCCTAAGCGACGGACTTCACCAACGGTGTAACCCGGTGCATTGTAATGATGCATGTAGCGGCGCTCGCCGTCGCTGACTTCCATGGTGTCGACCATCTGGGCATAGCTAAGCGGCGCCAGGGTGACTACATTCAAAGCCTGAGTCATGCCGCGGGTGAATATCGACGAACCGTGAGCCCGGGGCAAAAGACCGACTTCGGATGACAGCGGTCGGATTTCAGTTAATTTGCGGCCGTCGGGGCGAATACTATCCTTAACGATACCCTCACGCACGTCTTTGTGCAGCGCCATCTGGAAAACTTCATCGTAATCATTTTTAGCAGCCGAGTAATCCTCGCCGATTTCTTCGGCGAAGTGGGCGTGCATAGCTTCGCGCAGGTCATTGACGATGTCGTTGCGCTCCGGGTAGGGCAAGCGCAGTCCAGCGCCCAGCTTGCCGGCAATCCAGGTCTCAACCCGCTGCTCAATGTTGCTATCAGCCTTCAAAAGCGTGTATTCCTGAGGTGTTACACCAATCTTTTTGACTAATTCATTTTGCAGTTCGATGGCTGGCTGGATAGCCTTTTGAGCATATTCTATAGCCTCGATAATCGTCTCTTCCGGTACTTCATCAGCGCCGGCTTCGACCATCATTACGCCGTCTTTAGTGCCGGCAACCACCAGATCTAAACCGCCGTTTTTTAGCTGCTCAGCGCTGGCAAAAGCCTGCGGCTTACCGTTGACTAAGCCTACGCGCGCACTGGCAATTGGGCCGTCAAATGGTGCGCCGGTCAACATAAAGGCGGCGCTCATGGCAATCATCGCCACGGCATCGGGCCGGAAGTCCGGATCCATACTCAGCATAGTCGCTACGCCTTGCACTTCATGGCGGTAGCCCTTGGGCCACAGCGGCCGGATTGGTCGGTCAATCAAGCGGCCAATAAGCACGGCGTCATCCGACGGTCGGCCTTCGCGCTTGATAAAGCGGCTGCCGCTAATCTTACCAGCGGCGTAGAATTTCTCTTCGTAATCAATGCTCAGCGGGAAATAATCCATCCCTTGCACAACGTCCGAACCGACCATGGCGGTGCCCAGCACTACGGTGTCGCCGTAGCGCACCAGCACGCTGGCGCTGCTTCTAAAGCCAACGCGGCCAACTTCTAAGCTCAGCTCCCGGCCACAAAACTCGGTGCTGACTTTAATTATTTTCTTTCCAAAAGGGTTTATGGTTTCTGCCATAGCTGTGAATAGTTCCTTTCCGGTTCACGGGTCAGGGTGCAAATATATCTTCTTGTGCTATTGATATATCTGTAGCTCTGACCATGAACGGTCTTTAGTATTTAATGTGCACAAGCTTATCAGCCAATGGCTGAGCTGAGTCTGGGCACTTTAGCGGCGGATGCCAAGCCGCTTGATAAGGGAGAGATAGGCCTCGCCATCCTTTGAAGCAATGTACTGCAACAGGCGCTTGCGCTTGCCAACTAACTGTAGCAATGCCCGGCGGGCGGCAAAGTCGTGCTTGTTGGTCTTAAGATGCGCGGTCAATTCAGCAATCCGCTCGGTCATAATGCCGACTTGCACGGCGCTAGAGCCGGTATCAGTCTTGTGCGCAGCCAAATCAGAAGTAATCTTGGCCTTCTTCTCCGAAGTTATCATTCTTGACTACATTCTAGCAGATTAGAGACTATTTGACAACCCCTGTTGGATCTTGGTGAAACTGATACCCTCCAGGGAGATTGCTTGATTTGTCTTGAATTTACCAACAGAGGTGCGCCGCAGAGCTGATAGATAAGCGCCGGTATCCAGCTCTTTGCCAATATCCTCAGCCAAAGTCCTAATATAAGTACCGCTGCTAACAGACACGGAGAAGCTCAGCTTAGAATAAGCGTACTTTATATCTGTTATTGAGTAGATTTTGACTTGCCGCGGTTCCAATTTTACTTCTTGGCCTTTGCGGGCCATATCATAAGCTCGACGGCCATCTACTTTAATGGCGCTATAAATAGGCGGGACTTGGCTAATATCCCCTATAAAATCCTTTAAAACAGCCTCAATTTTATCTAAATCGGGCTTTTTATCTGATTTTTCGGTGATTTCACCTTCCCTGTCGCCTGTAGTACTGGTCTTGCCGAGAGTTAACTCTGCTTCATAAATTTTATCCAATTTACTGAATTCAGCTGCCCGCTTAGTGTATTTGCCCAAAACCAAAATCATCAGGCCGGTGGCTGCCGGATCCAGTGTGCCGGTGTGGCCAATCTTAATCTTTTGTCCGGTTTCAGCTTTAATAATCCCGCGTACGCGGGCTACCACGCCAAAACTAGAAATCCCAGCCGGTTTATCGACCAGCAAAATGCCATCCATTGGTCAGAGTATATAGGACTTAGGAATCAGATGATTTTTTATAACTGGGGCTACTGGGCAGCATAGCGCCGGGATTGGAGCTAAGTGGCAGTGGCGGCGGCACGGGCGGCGGAGCAGCTGGACCCGGGTCATCTTCGGACTGCCCAGCCGATGTGGAGGCAGATATTTCACCGTTGCCGTTGGCTGGCAAGTCCAAACTGGGCGTGTCATCCGAATCAGCGGTTGAGCCGTGTAGCTCAGGCCCGACCGGTTGGGCATTTAGTGCCTCTACTGGACCGGCGGCCGCCGGATCAAAAGGAGCGCTATCTAGAGCTCCTTCCACGGCATTGCGGGCGCTGTCTAGGCTTGAGCCATCTGACGGGTGGGTGGGTTTTATAATCTGTGAAGGCTTATATATGGCGTCACTTTGCTCATTGCTGCCCAGCGGGTCTATTGAAACCTCCGGATCTAATCCCCCGTTTTGGGTGTCGGCGGTAAAAGCCGAGCTCATAGCCGGCGGCCGACCGGGATCCATCAAGGCATGCGTTTGCTGCACTTCGGGTGTAGTAGCGTCAACCGGTTTAGGCGGAGGTGCAGACGGGGGCGGAACTGGCGTATTGTTTATGGTTTCGTCCATGGCCACCAGGTTGCCCTGCTTATCGATCTCAATCTCTTTGGGGTTGATTTCTACCTCGCCATCGTCAGCCTTTTTACCATGTCCGATGTTTAGGGCGCCGTCTCTTCTGGCCTTAGTTTTAGAAGGCTCGACTTCTTCGAGCGCCGGCGGAGCCGGCGCTCCCTTTATAGGTGCGGCCGGCGGCGGGGCTGGCGGTTCCAGCTTGCTGGCGATTAGCTGTTGGTTAGCGCCGGCGGCCATCAGCTGGGCGGCCATAGTCATAACTTTGGGCGAAGTGTGATCATTACTAAAGCGCTTTGTCTCAGCCACCAGACCCGTCAGGAACGAGGTAGCCATCTGGCCGTCCAGCAAACCGGTTCCAAAAGCTTCGCTAATACTTACAATCATCTCGGATAAACTGCTGGCAGCCGGGTCCTGCCAGTTAATCTGTCCCAGTTGCGGCGCTTTACCCGGTCCGGTATTCACCGAAATCACAGTGGCGTCGTGCAAAATCCGGCCATGGGCGGCGATAGCCTGGTCAATCTGCGTTCGCTCCTTAATACCCAGAGCAATCACCACTTCAACGTTAAAATCACCGTGGCTGAACACTAAATCACTTTCACTAAGGGAAGTCTTGTACGGTGTTATAAAGACGCGCACCACATCGTTTTCGACCTTGTAGCGCAACTTATCGGCCTTATTTTTATCCAAACTGATAATAAAATCTTGCAGGCTATCGGTGTTGGTCTCGATAGTTTTCTCGGGCTGCAAGAACGCCAGGACAGAGGGCACTTTGCCGGAGAAGATGGCCGTGGCGTGCTTCTCTATCCTGTTCAGCAGCAAAGTTAAACCAATACAGGCTGCCAACTGGTCTAATGAAGGGTTATTGTTAACCGTAACCAGAATGTTATTGGCCTGTTTAACGCGCTCAACTATCTGTTGTTTTGCTGCCGTCTGGTCCATGTTTTTGTTTTTTTGTGAGGTGAAGTTTTTGTGAGGTGACTTCTGAGACTTAGCCTAACATAAGCTTTTAGGCTAGGCAAGGAGTTTTTACACTTTTCAAGAATAGGAGCTAAAATATCTGCCTAAACACTTTACAAACAGGGGTTGAGCCTGTATAGTTACAGCTCATGCCAATTATTAAATCTGCCAAAAAGCGCGTAAAAGTGGCCGCCAAGGCCAATGCTCGCAATGTTCAAACCAAGCGCACCCTGCGTGATGCCCTAAAGGCCTTCTCTAAGTCTGTTGAAAGCGGTAAGACCGCAGAAGTAGCCAAGGCCGAAAAGGCCGCAGTCAGCGCCCTGGATGTAGCGGTTAAAAAGGATATCTTACACCGTAATAAGGCCGCCAGGCAGAAGTCCCAATTATCCAAACTGGCCAAGGCCGCTGGCGCTAAGCCCACCAAATCCGCCGCAAAACCGGTAGCCAAAAAAGCGCCGGCCAAAAAGCCCGCTGCTAAGAAGTAATCACCCACCTATTCCTCTTGTGTTTTTAGGCATAAAGTGGTACAATGCTGTTCGTCTCTGAGTTTTGGGGATGTTCGCTCCGCGAACGCTAAAGAGAAACTAGAGAAGTTGCTTCAGTCTTCGACAAGAAAGGAATGGGATCATCAAATGCCTCAGCCCAAGCGGCTTGAACCGCAACACTCCTGCTTCGGCCCGGAGATTCCCTATGGGCTCGACAGAGATCCTGAGGGTGCCCGCTCCAGAAGAAGCCGTTCCGGCGGTTTCATGCGTGTGTGCGCGTTCGTAGCGCTGGCGGCTTTCACGGCTTACGCCGGCTACCGCACTCACACGACCGGTCCGGGTGTCAGCTCGGACAGGTGGACCGGACTCTTTGCCCTCTCGATGATCGCCTTCGCGTTCACCGCGCTTCTTCGGATTCCGAAGATCGCGAACTCGAAGCCCTTCAAGCACGACTGAAGCCCATGGGCTCCGCCGCACCGCGGCGGAGCCCAGCTTCATTTATAAGGTCAAAATGTAGGTTTTGAGGGCCTCGTCCAGGTCTATGGCGCTGGTTTTGCCCTGCCAGTCCATCTTATAAGCCTCGTCTACCAAGCTTTTTAGCTTGGATTCATCCATTTTTGAAGCCAAGTGCATAGCTTTAGTGACTGGATACGGATTAAGGCCGGCGTCTTTGGCGATTTCACCCGCTAACCGGCCGCGGCCCGATTTTGCCAGGGCTAATATGTTTAGCTGCCAGCCAAGCATCGCCAAAATGGTTTTCGGTTCAACTTTTTGGGCGCGCTGTTCGTCATAAAGTTTTAAAGCCCGTTTTTTGTTGCCAGCAAAGGCCGCGTCCAGTAGGTCAAATATCTTACTTTGTGGTGTGGGTTCGACAAGGAGTTCTATATTTTGTCGAGTAATTTGTGGTTCGTAAGCCAGCAATTTTTCCAGCTCCATAGACAGCATTTGTTGGTTGGCCCCAATGCGTTCAACCAAAAAATTAGCGTCTGCTAAACCTAACTGACTGCCGTGTGTTTTAGCCTCATTCACTAGCCAACCGGCTAGCTGGCGGGCATCTAATTCGGCATATTCCTCTAGCTGGGTTTGACTTTTTAACACCTTAAAATAGAGTGTTCGGCGGTCCAAGACCGGTTCGTAGATTATTAAATCTGTCGTGTCTTCAGTCGAACTAATAATTTGTTCAATTCGCTCAGCGGCATCTTTGTTCGCCGATAGCTCACGGACTACCACCATTTTGCGGGCTGCTAAAAATGGCAGGCTTTGGGCGGCGTCAATTATGGCCTGATAATCGGCTTCGGAGCCGTCTAAACGCTCCAATGCCAGCTCGCCCTGCTCCGCCACAAATTTTGTGGTTAGTTCGTCTAATCGTTGCCGTAAAGCGAATGAATTACCGCCAGCCAAAGTTATTATCATTTGGGCGTCCTTTGCTCTTTAGGGCAAATATGCGTGCCGCGGCCGGCGACTCTAATTTTAATAATTGTGGCGCCGCAACGCGGGCACGGTTGGCCCTCTTTGCGGAAAACATTGGCAAATTGGATATAACTACCTTTTTTGCCTTCGGCATCAACATAATTCCTATCCGTTGAGCCGCCCTTTTCGATACCTAGCTTTAACACCGCCAAAAGCGCACTGTGCAGGGCAATTAGTTTGGTGCGCGGGACTTTCGTTACCAGTGTGGCGGGATGGATTTTGGCGCCCCACAGGGACTCGTCGGCATAGATGTTGCCTACCCCGGCCAAGACCTTCTGGTCGAGCAGTACAGCTTTGACTGGACTGTTTTTGCGGGTCTGCAGACGCCCTATAAAGCGGTCTACTGTAAAGTCGTCCTCTAGCGGCTCCGGGCCGACGGTTTTTAGAAAGTCGATTTCTGGTACTTCCACAGAGGGCAACAGGCGCATCCAGCCGAACTTGCGCTGATCATTGAAATAAAGCTTGTTGCCATCCGTAAAATCGATAATCACGCGAGTGGATTTATCCGGCAAATTGTTAATCAGCGAATCATTGGGGTGGCCGGCGCCAAAGCGCTCCTTACCCACAAACACCAACTGGCCGGTCATTTTCAGATGAATTACCAGTGAGTAATCAGATGAAAGTTCAATTATTAGGACTTTGGCGCGCCGGCGGACTCGGGCAACAGATGCCCCGACCAAAAAACGGGCGACGTCCGCCGGCGCGTTGGGAAAACTCTTGGCCCAATCGTGCCAAACGTCCTTAACTACCAGACCTGGCAAAAATTTGGCCAGGCCGGCTCGGACTGTCTCAACCTCGGGTAACTCCGGCATACCCTTAAATTATACAGTCAAGTCGTAGTTAGTTCTTCAGCTGAGGCCAGCTTTTTAAAAGAGTGCTCGACCTTGCCGCCGTTTAAAATATGCGCCGCCAAGCTATCAGGACTATGGGTACGAACCTCAACGTTGTTAGGCCCGCCAACCAGGCTGTATTCGCAGAGCCAACCTAGCGGCAAATGGTGCCTAATGTCGGCTGCGACAGCGGCCATCTCGGGGCCCGGAGCGCCGTTTATCTCCGTAAGCCTGGGATCCCCCTCGATAACTGAGTTCAGCAGAGCTAGGTACGCTGAGTGGTAATAAGCCTCGTTAGTCGCAAAGATTTCTATTTCTACAGCGTGAACTTCGTTGTCTAAACCAAGCGGAACAGACCTTGTAAATACCCCTGCGGCACCGATTACCTCGCCAAACCTATTTATGACGTGCGTCTGGCCTTCGTCATCTTCCTTGGCTAAAGGCTCGATTGCCATTGTCCTGGCGACTGCTGTCCATTCGTCGTCTTCCGGCGTAGGCACAAGGTGAAGATGTACACCTAACGCGGTCTCTTCTGGTGGATAGGAAAGTGGCGCTTGCTGTTCTTTTGTTGCCATCTTGGTTTTTAGTTGATAATGCTTACGTTACGCTCACGGCATTACTTATTCAATAGTCAAATCGGTACATAAGTGGCCTATACTAGAGTTTAAATGGATAGTTTGCAGGATATCTTAGGTAAGAAAAGCTTTGTTCCGCCAGATGAGTTTAAAGATGTCCGCGAATACATCCGGCGGCGCTATAACAGTAATTGTTACGTAAAGATTCAGCGCGACGCGCTGATTGTGACCGTCAAAGGCTCGGCGCTGGCCGCCACTATTCAGCTGGAACGCCAGCGCCTTATAGAAGAGTGCCACTTGACCAAAAAACTAGTTATCCGTGCCAGCAGATAGAATTTTATCGAGCTCGGTTTTCATCTGTTCAAAATCTCGATAATGAATAGCCTGCATACCTACCGCCCGGGCGCCTTCGCAATAGCGTTCAACGTCGTCGATAAAAACGCATTCGTTCGGCTGAACGCGCAGCCTCTGGGCCGCTATTTGGTAGATTTTAGGATTAGGTTTGGTGAGCGCCACTTGAAAAGAAAAGACCATCGCGTCAAACAGTTTTTGCTCTTCATCATTCAAAAAACTATCTGTTATCCAGGTCGTTCCGATATTGCTGAGCATGCCGATTTTATAGTCTTCACCCAGAATTCTTATATAGTCCATTAATCGGGTATTTTTAGTGGCTTGAGGGGAGGTTACAATGGCTTCCACTGGTTGAAGCGCCCGGCCGGTGGCTAGCTCAACGCCTTTCATAAAATCTTCCAGTTTTATCGCCCCGGAATCATATTGGTGGTTTAGCTCTTTGGCCTTCTCTAGCCAGGACCTGGCGGAACTGAATCACAAAAATCTTTCCACCAGTCCTTAGTTAGGACGCCAAAACAGTCAAAGATGACGGCTTTTATCACCCTTGCAGTGTAGCAGTTAGTCTAGATTGACGTCTTCTACCAGAGCCTGGTAGTTGGTAATTTGGGCTTCGAATAATTCCTGCAATAACTGGGAGTTTCCGCCCAAATTACCAGTGTTGGTCCCACACGTGGTCGTCCATAGATTGGATAAAGTACTGCCATTTTGGATTAGCCGGAAATTAATTCGCTGGCCAAGCGGGCACTGCCCGGTCTCGTCTACGCCGGCGGTTTTACTTTTACGGGTTTCGCTAAAACCGGCCAGATTGATGGCGTGTAAAAAGACATTATAGGCATCTTCGGTGTTATAGCTGGGGATGCTTTGAATAACTGTGCTGCTGTAGCCCTGAATCACGTTCAACTCACGGCTGTCTTTATCAACTGTAACTTTAATTGCCCTGTGGGTGTCATCGCCGTTAATGGCTCCGTCGATAGTCATTACAACCTGAGCATCGGTATTAGCGTAGCTGGTCAGTGTTTTAACAGGGGTGGTTGGAGTATTTTTTTTGCCGCCTCCAACAAACAGGAGAATCACCAGGATAATTAAGGCTAAAAAGCCGGCAAAGACCAAAAATACGCGTCCTAAATACATAAAAACTCTCTAACAGGAATTATAATACCATAATCGTTATAAATATGCAAGTAAGGGTGCTTAGATTTAGCTAATTTTTGATTTGCCACTCAGCGTAACGAGCGACAACTTTATCGTCCGGCGGCATAAAAGCGAATTTAGCCGCTTCTCCCGGCTGTACCCATTTATAATCGTCGTGTTCTTTGCTGAGTTTCACATCTGTTGATTTGGCTCTGCAGACACTAAACACAGCTATAATGTGGTGTTTTTTGCCGTTAATTACTGGATACCACTCGCCCACGTAGATAGGACGCAGGATTTCGACCTTCAGGCCGGTTTCTTCGAATACCTCGCGGTGCAGGGCCTGGTCATAGCTTTCATTACTATCTATGCGTCCACCCACAAGACCATATAGGCCGTCTTGGGAGCCCAAATTATCCTTCTCCGGCTCACGCAGAATAAGAACTTCGCCTTTGTCGTTAACGATTAATGCCTTCGCGGCAACTTGGAGAACTACGTCAGCCATTATGGAACGTTGGTCGGGTCCCAGTTAACGCGGTAATTTTGGTCCAGCTTCTTTAGTGTGGCCATATCATCTTTGTCCAGTTTGAAGTCAAAGATATCAAAATTTTCCTTGATGCGGTCGGCGTGGACTGATTTGGTCAGCGCAACTACGCCGTAATCTATGCACCAGCGCAGCATGATTTGCGGTACCGATTTACCATGCTTCTTAGCAATTTCTAGTAAGGTCGGGTCTTTGAAGAAATGGCCCTCCACCAGAGGTGTGTAGGCTTCAACAACAATATCGTTGGCTTTGCAGTAATTTACCAACTCTGGCTGCTGCATGACCACGCTCAGCTCTACTTGGTTAACCGCTGGCTGGATCTTGCACTTCTTCATCTCTTCTAGATGCCTGATTGTGTAGTTGCTGACGCCGATTGCTTTGGCTTTACCGCTGGCGTGAATTTGCTCCAGCTGTTTCCAGCCCATATTCCGGGTTTCGGTTACGGGAAAATGGAGTAGCAGCAAATCGACGTATTCCATCTGTAATTTTTCCAGAGATTCATCAAAGGTGGATATGCAATCCCAAAAGTTATCGTTCCAGATTTTGGTGGTGATGAACAAGCCTTCGCGTTTGACACCAGCGTCTTTAAGAGCTTCGCCCAGATATTGCTCGTTGCCGTAAACTTGGGCGGTGTCAAAATGGGTGAAGCCGGCATCGAGCGCCAGCTTTACAGAGTCAACGCATTCTTTTTTGTCGGTGTTACGCCACAGGCCAAAGCCAATCTGCGGAATTTCCGCCCCGGTGTTCATCTTTAAATTTGGTACTGCCATACTAACCTCCTTCTCTTCTAATTATAGCTCGCCCCAGTTTTGGCCGGTGCTGATATCGGTTTTCAGCTTCAAGGGAAGCTTGGTGTAGGCGTTTTCCATCTGTTCCTTGACCATTTTGCCGACTGCTTCGGCTTTGGCTTTAGGTACTTCCAGCAAAATGCTGTCGTGGATCTGGAGCAGCATTTTGCAATTATCATCTAATTTGGAATAAACGTTAATCATGGCGATTTTCATAATGTCCGCGGCGCTACCCTGCAACGGCATGTTCACGGCCGCGCGGTAAGCGGCTTCGCGCACTTGGAAGTTAGATGATTTAACATCCGGCGTGGGGCGTCGACGGCCCAGCAGAGTCTCTACGTAGCCCTGCTCTAGCGCAAGCTTGCGCTGCAATTCTATATATTCTTTGAGCTTAGGACGAATTTCGAAGTATTTGTTAATAAAGTCCCGGGCCTCACCAAAGCTCATGCCGGTTTGTTCGCTAAGCGCATGTGGTCCCAGGCCGTACATGATGCCAAAATTGACGGCTTTAACGGATGAGCGCTGGGCTTTGGTGACGCTGTCCGGTGTGATGCTATAAAGCTGGGCGGCCGTCTCTGCGTGGATGTCGGCGTCTTTGTTGAAGGCTTCTATCATCCCCGGATCGCCGCTTAAGGCGGCGGCTAGGCGCAGTTCGAACTGGCTATAATCGGCGCTAACAAACAGATTGCCTTTGCCGGCCACAAAGGCCGTGCGGATATTTTTACCTAGGTCGGTTTTAACGGGGATATTTTGTAGATTTGGGTCAGAGCTGCTAAGGCGGCCGGTCGGCGCCACGGTTAGGCTGAAGGTGGTGTGCAAGCGGCTGTTTTCGTCCACTTGCTCCGGCAGAGTATCGACGTAAGTATTTTTGAGCTTCACGACTTCGCGGTACTGGGTGATTAGGTTGATAATAGGGTGAAAGTCGCGCAGTTTGGCGAGTTCAGTGGCAGCGGTGGAATAGCCGGTTTTACCCTTCTTAACAAACTGTGTGGGCAGGTTTAACTTGGTGAAGAGGATGTCGGCCAGCTGTCCGGGAGAGCTAATGTTAAATTCCTGGTCGGCGTAGCCGTAAATTTTTTGTTCAAGGTCGCTGATGTCGCCCTCTAATTGACGGTTGAACTTTTTAAGATAGCTAGGGTCTAGTTGGATACCGGTATATTCCATGTCGGCCAAAACCGCCGTCAGTGGCCACTCGGCGGTTTTGGCCAGCTTATCAATAGTTGGGAATTCTACCAGTTCATTCTTCTGGTAATCGTGCAGGGCTTTAATAACAGCCATTAACTCCGGCGCCCGGCTGATTAACTCGTCGGTGTCTAAATCGTCTAATGACGAGCCTTCATAGCGCAAATCGTTGGCGGCAAGCTCCGTAAGACTTTGCGAGCGCAATAGCGAGTTTAGAAGGTAGGCGGCGACTAAAATGTCATGTCCCACCTCCGGTAGCTCTTTCACGCCTAGTGCCATCAGGACTTCCAGTGAAGATTTTACGTTATAGCCGACCAGCGGTCGCACATCGCGGAAGTTCTTGGCGATGAGCGCGTGGTCTAATTTTCGCAGATCCAGCGTGTACGTATCCTTGCCATCTAGGCTCATAATCATGACTTCTGGTTTACGCCCGTGCTTTCCGGCCGCCCGGGTATGAATATAAAAGTACTCAGAATCACCAAGTTTGGGCAGGTTTTTGTCGCTGTCGATTATGGTATTTTTGCCCAGCTCAAGCTTAGAGCCGGCAATCCGGTCTTCCGCCGGCACAATGGTCTGCATATTGGCGGGCAGTGTGTTTAGCAGGCTGCGGAACTCCAGTTGTTGCAGCAACTCACGCAGCCGTTCGGTATCAATCTTAGTACCATCCATCTCTGTTAAATCAAGCTTCATAGGCGCGTCCACCCAGATGCAGGCCAGTTTTTTGCTGAGGTAGGCTAAGTCACGGCCGTCTTCTAATTTTTTACGCACGGAATCTTTAATTTCCGGCAGATGCTTATAAATGTCGTCCAAGCTGCCGTAGCTTTTTAGCAGCTCGGTCGCGGTTTTTTCACCGATACCCGGGACGCCCGGTATGTTATCTGAGCTATCGCCTTTTAGAGCTTTTAAGTCCAGGAATTGGTCCGGCTGGATGCCGTACTTGGCGATGAAACTTTCCGGATTGAATTGCTCGATGTTGGTGAAGCCTTTTTTGAGCGCGTAGACGTGGGTGTGGCTGTTGACCAGCTGCAGCACGTCCAGGTCCGAAGTTACCAGCATGGTTTCGATATTTTTTTTGGTAGCTTGTTTGGCTAGGGTTCCCATGATGTCATCGGCCTCGTAATCGTCCAGCTCGTAAAGCGGCCAGCCGAAGGCTTCTAATAGTTCATGCAACAGCGGTATTTGGGCATAAAAATCCGGCGGCGCCGGTTTGCGCCCGGCCTTATATTCCGGGTACATCTTTAGCCGGGCGCGGATGTTAGTCTTGGGCTTATCCCAGGCCACGGCCACATAGTCCGGCTGCAATTTCTTGATAAGTTCCAGGGCCATGGCCGTAAAGCCGTAGACCCCGCCGGTAGGTATTCCCTCACGGGTAGATAAGTTTGGCAACGCATAATAGCCCCGGTAAAAAACCGATTTGCCATCGATAATCGCTAATTTTTTGCGTCTCTCGGCCACTACTTAAAGTATACGCCGTATCTGTTATTTCGGCGACTGCTTATGGCTTTATGCGCAGAGGGGTTTTAGGTCTACGTCTAAATTAAGTTTTTTGGCAATATCGGCCAGCGCGTCATAGGCCTTAGAAAAGTAATATTTCTGTAAATTAGATTCCTCCAGAGACCTTGTGGTGGCGGCTTTGGCTTTTTCAAACTGTTCGGAACGCTCGCCAAATTTTTCTATGGCCAGATAAACTTCGTCCTGAAGCTTAGCCCGCTCCTCGGCAATCGAGACCAATTTTTGATACAAGTTATGGTGCGTCTGACTTAGAGTGCCGGCCAATCGATTGAACTGGGTTTCTTCCAAATCCGGCGCGTAAAGACTGCCATTGGTCTCTTGGGCACTGAGCATGGAACGTGATTTAACTTCAGGCTTAATGTGAACACCGAATTTCATCAGAAAGTTAGACGTCTCGTGAATTTTTACCGCATAGTCGCCAATTTGTACTACTATATCGTCGCCGAAGCCCTCATTGTCGGGATTAAAAGGCACGCTTTCGGTGCCGTCATGGGGTAGTTCTGTTACTACCGCGGCTGGCGGTGTGGTGTCGCCGGCCGCACGTAAGCGGTCCAATTCTTTTTGGACCTCGTCACCGATTGGGCTTAGGTCCCGCCATTCGCTCACAAACCCAACTTTTGTTTAACGAGGCCTTTGAAATCTTCAATCTGGTTGCTGTCGTTGGTGATAAAAATGTCAGCCATTGTCTTAACGCCGGCCATGTTGAGGGTCGCTTGGTCGCCGGAATGTTCCATTTCCGCCTTTTCTTCGGCTTGGAACTGCTGAAAAGTTTTCCGGTCCTTATCGCCCTGCCCGCGGTTAAATATACGCTCGTAGCGGACTTTGGGGTCGGCATCGACCCACACAACTTGGCCGCCGTGGGCATGAATACGGTCTACTTCCCACGGATGGCGGATGCTGGAAATCACCAAACCGTTATAAACTTTTGTTTTGCTCATGGCATCGAATTTCTCGATGGCTTTATCAACCACCGCGCCCTTGTTGGTCCGGTTCCACTCGGCGGTTAGCGCCGCCATTTGCTCGCGCTCTAGCGGCAGGCCGCGGCGCTTCAGCTCGGGGATTATCAAATCGTCCGAGGCTGATACAAACAGCCAGCCATAGTCATCAGCCAAGATTTGGCTAAGAGTATCTTTGCCGGAACCGTTAGTGCCACCGATGCCGATGAGCTTCATTTTCTTACTGTAAATACTCCTGGAGCTTGCGAGTGTCTTTATGCTTGCGCAGTTTGGCCAGGGCTTTGGCCTCTATTTGGCGGATGCGTTCGCGGGTGACGCTGAATTCCTGGCCGACTTCTTCTAGCGTGTGGCTTTTGCCGTCTTCCAGGCCAAAACGCAGTTTGAGGATTTTTTGCTCGCGTTCGGAAAGCGTGCCTAGGATTTGTTTGACTTGCTCTTTGAGCAGCTGCTCGCTGGCCGATTCAGTAGGTGTTTTGGCGTCTTCGTCTTCGATAAAGTCACCAAGTACTGAGTCTTCTTCGTCGTCGCGGACGGAGGCATCCAAGCTGGATATGTCCTGCTTGATTTTCATGATGTGCTCGACCTTATCAACGTCCATTTCCATGGCGGCGGCGATTTCGTCGTTGGTCGGCTCGCGATTGAGCTCCTGTGTCAAGCGGCGCTGGGTGCGCAGTAGTTTGTTGATGGTCTCAACCATATGAACCGGAATACGGATAGTGCGGGCTTGATCGGCGATGGCGCGGGTAATGGCCTGGCGGATCCACCAGGTGGCGTAGGTACTGAATTTGAAGCCACGCTCGGGGTCGAATTTTTCGACAGCGCGCAGCAAGCCGCTGTTACCTTCCTGAATCAAGTCCAACAGGTCCAGGCCACGGCCAACGTAGCGCTTAGCAATGCTAACAACCAGGCGCATGTTGGCCTCGGCCATGGCGTCTTTGGCGCGTTTGTCGCCGCTAACTACTTTTTTAGCCAGCGCCAGTTCTTCCTCGGCATTTAACAAGGGTATTTTACCGATTTCACGCAGGTAGAGCCGTACCGAGTCATCGGCAATATCGTCCATATAGGCGTTGTCGTCCGGGATTAATTCTTCGTCGTCCTCTACTGCCCACTGGTCCAGGTCAGCGACAACCGGTTCAGCGGCTTCGATGACTTCAATCTCGGCCTCGGCCAGCTCATTATAAAGATGCTCCAGGACGTCAATGTTGGCTGGAGTATCCGGAATTAATTTGAAAATTTCACGCTGGTCCAGGCGATTGTCTTTCTTGCCCTTGACCATCAACTGCTTAATCTGTTTTTCGTAAGCCTCAATCGGATCTTGTTTGTTTACTAAGTGTTTTTTAGGCGCTGCCATAATTTACCTCACCCTTTCATAAGTTATTTGATTAATGTATTGAGCTTATCGGCTCGGCGAGTCAGTTTTTCTAGCTCTTTTTCATCGGTTGTCGACTGCATTTCGGCGGCAATCGCCCGGTTTTGGATTTTTACGTAGCGGTCTATCAAGCGGCGCTTGAGGTTAATGGCTTGTTCCCGCAAATCTTCATAAGCCAAACTCTGGTATAGTTCCTCAAACTGCAATGCTATAATTTTAACATAATCCCCCTGTTGCTGCAATTGTTTGGCAGTGCTGGGCTGGCCTTTGAAGTCGGGGTTTTTCTGCAGAAATTCTAAAACTGTCCGGCGCTCGCCTTCACTAAAAAACTCAGGTTTTAGACTGCCCAGTAAATCGCGCAGTTTTGGCTGCATCAAGGCCATGGCCAGCAGGTTGTCCTGAAGCTTGTGGTAGTCAATCAGCCCCAGGTCTAAGGGTTTTGAGAGGTCGGGGTTTTTGGGCCGGCGCAGCACTTGATTATCGGGTTGTGTGCCGCCGAATTTAGATTTAACGGCTTCGAAACTGCTGTCGGTCAGCTCGGCGATTTTTTTGAGATAATGTTCTTGCTCTACGGGGTCGCGCAAGCGGCGGATGGTTGCCAGCAGCGCGTCAGTAAACTGCTTTTTGCCCTGGGCGGTGGTCAGGTCCAGCTCGGATTTGTAGCGTTCTATCAGCCAGTCCGGAGCATAGACGGCCTTATTGATGGCTTTGCGCCAATCATCGGCGCTTTTTTGGATGAGTTCGTCGGGGTCTTTGGCCCCCTTGATGTTGATGACTCGCAGATTCACCTCTATTTTTTGGGCGAGTGGAATAACCCGTTCGGTAGCGGCAATGCCTGCCCGGTCGGCATCAAAACACAGGCGGATATCGCCGGTAAAACGCTTCAATTCACGCAGGTGCATCTCGGTCATGGCGGTGCCGGCGCTGGCTACTACATTAGTTACACCGGCCTGATGGCTGGCAAGCACGTCCATCTGGCCTTCTACGGCTACTACAAAGCCTTCTTTACGAATGGCCTCTTTGGCCAAGTGCAGGCCAAAGATATTGCGGCTTTTGTCGTAGACCACGGTGGCCGGAGTGTTGATATATTTGGGGGCGTCCGGCTCGTCTGCCAGCAGACGAGCCGTGAAACCGATGACCATGCCGCGGCTATCGGACAGCGGAATCATAATCCGGCCGCGGAACATATCAGATGGCCGGCCGGAGCGGATAGTTGCCAGGCCCGCGCCGCGGATATCATCTGTTTCGAAGCCCTTTTTAGTCAGAAAAGTGGTCAGCGCTTGGCCGCTGGCCGGCGAGTAGCCTAAGTGCCAATCCAACAGGGTTTGCTTGCTAAAACCACGATTTTTTAGGTAGTCCAGGGCGCTTTGGTTGGCGATGAGATGTTTCTGATAAAAGCGCGTAGCAAGTTCTAGTGCCTCCAGCGCGCGAGTTTTGCGGCTGCGCGCCAGGCTGTTGGACTCGCCGCGGAACTGCTCTAAATCCACGCCAGCCTGGCGTGCCAACTGCTCCAGCGCGCCGCGAAAATCCAGTCCCTCCATCTCCATCACAAAACCAAAAACATCGCCGCCCTTGCCGGATGAAAAATCGTGCCAAATGCCCTTCTCTGGGCTGACAATAAAACTGGCGGTTTTCTCGTTAGTCCAGGGGCTAATGCCCTTAAAGTTACGGCCGGCACGCTTGAGCTGGACGTACTGCGCAACCACGTCCTCAATATTCAATCTGGATTTAACCTCCGCTACCGCATCCATGCCCCTTAGTATAAGGCTTGCCAATCAAGCGTTACAGCATAAGCGTTTTCTGATATATTGAGGCTAATTAATTTAAGATAAGGAAAACTCATGAAACGTGGGCAAAAAGGGTTCGGCGTAATTGAAGGGCTGCTGATAGTCATTATCGTGCTGCTGGTGGGCTTTATTGGCTACTACGTTTACCATTCAAGAAATAGCACAAGCGCAACGTCCAATAACCCCACAAACTCTTCAGACTCTACGATATATAACGGATGGCAGTCTTATTCAGATTCTGCAGCTGAGTATTCAGTCAAGCTCCCCACGGGCTGGAAGTTCGCTAAAGGCCAACCGCTCTTAAGTGGCGGCCAAGTCGCTAATGATTATCAAGGCAAACCGATCATTGGCCCTGACGAATTTTTGCCAACCAAAGTTGCGTACGACAACGTTGCAAATGTTTTGCAAGTCTATACCGATAATTCAAACTTAACTCCAGTGGATTACTACACTCAAAATGGAGTGGGACGAGCCGGTGACATTGTTTCGCAGAATTCTGACCCCATAAATGGCTATGACGCATACTCGGCCAAGGATACTTTGGGCGGAGGAACCTACTACGTGATAATCCTGACTCATAAGGGTAAAGTCGTAGAATATAGTTACTATACGACCACCCAATACGCCGACGATATGAATAAAGTCGTACAATCCACGAAGTTCTTAAATTGATAGCTATTTACTAATGCCTTCTCTAGACCCCGACTCTAAGCCCCTGTATTATTATGCTTATGCAGCCGCAGACTCCCAGCCAACAATTCGACTTCATAACGCAGGACGGGCAGCCCAGCAAAAAAGGCTCAGGCTTGCCGCTGCCGCATTTACCTAAACTAGCCTGGATTATTCTGGGGGCGGTTTTTGGGGTTATTGTGTTGGTAATTATCGTATCGTCAATTTCAGGCAATAAAGGTGACAATTCACAGAATTACCTAGTTGCGCTGGCCCGCGGCCAGGAAATTATCCGGGTTAGCACTAGCGTTGGACAACTGGCCCAAGACACTCCAACCCAAAACCTATCGGCCACCGTCCAAAATTCACTGACCAGCGAGCAAACCCAATTAACCAGCTACCTTGCCGACCAAAAAGTTAAGCCCGGCACGCTGCAGCTGGCAGCCGACAAAAACTCAAACACTGACACCCAAATGCAAACCGCCTCCACCAATGGAAATTTAAGCGGTGTGTACGCATCCTATCTAAAGGCTCAATTAGCGACTTATGAAACCGACCTGCAGCAAGCTTACAAAAACGCTGGGCCAAAGGGTAAAACCATCCTAAGCAACGCCTATAATAGTGTCCAAGTTATCCTGCAGTCGCCCCAAGTAGCCGACGCTACTTAGTAGCTAAATCATAACTCAGGCGAATTAAATCTTTTATTTCCTCCCAGCTCAGCTGGCCGGTCAGCAAAATAGTATTCCAGTGTTTCTTATTAAGATGATAGCCGGGCAGAACTGACTCGTATTTCTCACGCAAGGTTTCGGCCAGCAACGGGTCGCACTTTAGGCTTAGTTGTATGGGCATTTTGCCTTCGCGTACCAGGGCGAACATCTTGCCCTCGGCCTTATATACCGCTACGCTTTCGCCAAACGGGTATTCCAGCTTGGAATTCGGTAGACTCAGCAAGTATTTTTCTATTTCTTTATGTGTCATGAGCCGATTTTACCAAATGTAGGGGATTAATATACTAAGTTTTTGACAGTTCTGCATAAGTTCTGCATAAAGAGTATAATGAAAGTATCAATTGAGGGAGAAGTTCAAAATGAGTCTATATGTGGTGTCTCGGTGGATTAAACAAACAGTCAAAAGAACATTTGTCGCTACTTCAGTAATTATTGTCAGTGCCAGTAGTCTGGCAGTCGCAGCACCATTGTTTTTTGGCCAGACTGCATATGCGACTGGCGATATAGACATTACAAACGTCGCGCAACTACGTGACGCAATCAAAAATCAGGCCGATGGCCAGACTTGGACGGTTGAGGCTGGTGACTACGGGCTTACGTCATTCTCAGACATCACGACACAAGGCCAAACTGGCTGGTACTTCCCCGTTACCGCTAACAATATCACAATCAACGGGGTCGGTAACCCAACCATTTACGGCACTGGCTACAGTGCCAACGGTGCATGGGCAACACAAGACCTCATGGCAATATTTGGCAATAACGTAACCATTAACGGCCTCACTCTCATGCCAAAAGTTGAGCCCAACAAAACTATAGAGGTAGTCGGTAATGACGCAACAATCGAAAACACTACAATCACGCCAAACACCTTGACGGACCAGACAGAATATAACAATCTCAGCGATCCTACATAGAAAGATTGGGGTGGCTCGATTTACTACAACGGTGCAGGCGGCACCCAAATTCTCGATAACGTTACTATCAACAACGGCGGTGTTTCCTACCACGCTGCCGCCGCGGGTGTTAACTTGGTCTTTACTAACGTTAAGCTGGACTATTCTACCAGCGCAGACTGGATAAACGGCTACCGCTACAGCGACCACTTCGACAACCCAGCCGGCTCTACTCTGACCGGAACACCGCAGGTGACCTACCACGTCAGCACCGTTCTGAACAACTTAGACAGTGTACTTGCCAGTGTAAAGGATGGTGATACCATCGATACTACAACTTCTTCCGCCGGACCGATAAACCTTACCGGTACTACGCAGACCGGCCAGACGGTGACGGCAAACATTCCAGCTGGCACTACGGTTACAGCCTCTGGTGCAGGAGTATGGGACGGGGTCATAAACCCGCCCACGATAACCTCAGTCAGTTTACCGCCAACGCCCGGATTTACGACTGCTGTCACATCGGCAATCGAAATTGGTTCGGGCTCTTTCAGCCTGAACTTTGATGCCGCGGCGAGACTTCTCTTCCCGGGCGCAGCCAACCAATTAGTAGGATTTATCCCCGTAGGTGGCGCTTTTACACCAATAACCACGACTTGCAACGGAGACACCCAGAGCCAGGCCAATAGTCAGTTGCTCCCCGCAGGCGGTGCTTGTTACATGAATGTTGGCTCTGACTTGGTTGTTTGGACTACTCACTTTACCCAATTTGTTACCTACACCAAGACTGTGGTGACTCCAGCCGTTCAGACAACAAAGAGCAATACATACGTAGTACAATCTGGCGACACCATGAGTAGCATTGCCCAAAAATTTGGATTGACGCTTGCTCAATTGGAGAGCCTAAACCCCCAAGCTGGCCACCCAGCAGGCAACTTTGACTTAATCTTGCCTGGCGACGTACTTAACGTAAGCAGTGCAGTTCTCTTGACCTCGTCAGCGGCAGCCAGCAGTAATGCCGTGACACCAAGTAGCACAGGAACTTCGTCCGTATTGGGTAGCAATACTGGTAATGGCCACGCTCTGTCCACCAATACTACAAAAACTACTCCCGCCGTAGCTTCGGCTGTCACAGCCTCAAGCAGTGGCAAACTGCTGGGCCTAAAATGGTGGTGGTGGGTAGGTATACTTGTGGTAGTAGCTGCTATCCTGTACTACGTTTACCGATTGGCCGACGCCAACAAACACAATTCTTAAAACTCAATAAGGCTAGCTTCTCTTGATCTCGTTCTTGGGCATAAAATCTAGGCTGGCGGAGTTGATGCAGAAACGCTGGCCAGTAGGCTGATCGTAGGCGTCATTAAAGACATGGCCGAGGTGACTACCACAGACAGCGCAGGTTACTTCTACGCGGCGCATACCGCCACTATTGTCTTCGCTAAGTTTGACCGCACCCGTACTGGCGACATCATAGAAACTGGGCCAGCCGCTGCCACTATCGAACTTTTGATCACTTTTGAATAGCTCATTGCCACAAACCGGGCAAACATAAGCTCCCTGTTCTTTATTCTCTAAAAGTTTGCCGGTAAACGGTGCTTCAGTCCCCTTTTCGCGCAGGATATGATATTGCTCGGGCGTCAGCTTTTTCTTTAATTCTTCGTCTGTGAACTGCTTAGCCACAGCTATTTTTTGTCCTTGGCCGCTTTGTCGAATTTGTCAAAACCCAGACCTTTGACCACGAAATAAATTACCGCGGCGACTGCAAGCAGCTGGATTAGGAACGAGACTATTGAGCCCCACTGAATAATCAGAGTGTGCGGCGGACCAGCCAGCTTGACGGTCATACTGTCCAGGCCGGATGGGTTATGCGTTATGAAGCTGAGCACGAACGACACTATCGGATTGATGAAACCGGAAACAATTCCTTTGGTGGTTGTCGTTACCTGAGTACCGATGGCCAAACCCACAGCCAGCCCGACCACGCCTTGAGTGCGCACAAAGTCCATAAATCCTCTAAGTTGCTTGCTCACTTAATCCTCCTATTTAGGCCGTATTATATAGCTTCGCGCCAGGAAAGCTTTAATTTTTAAAGACTTGCTTTCTTGGGCTCGGCATATAATTCTCGCTAATCGCTCAAAGTATACAAGATTCACATCTTATCGGGCGCGGCAATGTTTAATATGCCCAAGCCGTGTTTAAGCACGCCGGCGTAAGACGTGACCAGTTGGAGCCGCAGCTCTTGACGCGGGTCGTCAAGTACCCGGTTGCTTTCGTAGAAGCGATTGAAGGTCTGGGCGAGTTCATATAGATACGTGCAGATATGGTGCGGCATCAGTTCGGCGGTGGCTTTGGCGATGGCCTCTGGATATTCAGAGATTTTGCGCGCCAGACTGCGCTCACCGGACTCAAGGTTATTAAGATCTTTGGAAGTTACTTTGCCGGCCTTGGTTAAAATGCTTCGTGCCCGGGCATGGGCGTACTGTAAATATGGACCGCTGTTGCCCTCCAGGCTAATGGATTCTTTGATGTCTAGGGCGATGTCCGAACCCAACCGATGCTTTAGAAAAGCGTATTTTACGGCGGCAAAAGTGACTTCTTTTCTGACTGGTGAGTCGGGATATTGCTTATGGACGGCGTCTTTAATTTCCAGCAGCAGCTTCATGGCGGTGTAAACATTGCCGCTGCGGCTGCTCATTTTGCCGGTAGAAAGACTGATAAAGCCGTGCGCCAGATGGGTAGTTTTTTTGGCCAGCGCCGGGTCAATCTGGGCTAATGCCGCCAGCATTACCTTAAAATACTCGCTCTGTTCGTTGGCGGTGATGATTACCGAGCGGGCGGCGTTCGGGTAATCCTGGTTTTTTAGCTCGGCCAGGCCTAGATCTTTGGTTTCATAGGTTGGCAAACCATTGGAGGTGATAAAAACTCGGGTGTGCAGGCCGACTTTTTCGCCGTCGTACACTACCGCGCCGTCACTTCGTTTGAAAACATTCTGATTTTCTTCGACAAACTTTAGACCAACCGGAGTTGCTTCGCTTTCAAAATAATCATGGTCGTATTTTAGGCCGAGTAATTCGTAGATCTTTTCAAACTCAGCCAGACTCTGGCTGCGTCCCTGCTCGTAGAGTTTGTTGATGTCTTCGTCATCGTGTTTATAAACGTGTTCATTGATAACTTGGATCTCGGCTTTGGCGTTCTCATCATCCTCATAGGCTTTAGCACCGGCGGCGTAGCATTCGCTAATAGAACCTTTGTTATTCCGCATGCCCCAGATTGCCATGGCAACATGCCGGCCAACGTCGCCGTGATAGCCCAGACGTCTGACCTTGCCACCGTCAGCTTGCAGCAAACTGGCAATCGCGTCGCCGACAATCAAAGAATACAAATGGCCGATGTGCATTTCCTTAAAAGGATTGGCGTCACCGAATTCAACCAAAATTTCCTGGTCTTTTAGCGGCTGCGGCAGGTCAGCGGCAGTCAGGGCGGTCCGGGCGAGTTTTTCATCTGTTAATTTAAAGTTCAGGAAGCCCGGGCCGGCTACTTGCGGCGGCTCTGCCAGCAAGGCGTGGCCCTTTAATTCAGCTGCCAAACCCTCAGCCACCTCGCGCGGATTTTTGCCCAGTTGTTTGGCCAGCCGCAACGCCGCGTTGCTGGCGTAATCACCGAACTTCTCTTCCGGCCGCGTCAAATCGACATCAATATCAACGTCAAAAAGTTTGCCAGCCGCGGTCTCTAGAGCGGCCCTTAACTCATCCATATACTAATCATATCAGTTAAGAACGCTTTTTGGGCGACCCCAGCACCAGCCAAATAGCCAGGTATAAACTGCCAAGCAGTACAAAAAACAAACCGGTAACGTTGATGCCGCGCGGATGGCCAAAGGGATCAACTACTTGGTCCGAAACATTCAAAATCACACTGGTCGGGTTGGTCACCACATCCCAGGTGCTCCAGCGCAGATCGCGTCCGATAAAAATCGCAAAACTGGAAAGCAATAAAATTGCAGCGACTGCCCAACCGCTCCAGGCTGTGCTACGCCGCTTTAGAAATTCACCGTGAATCATATATAAACTGGCAAATCCCAAGCAAAAACCGGCGATGACCAGACTGCACATCATCACGATGTCGTAGAGCTGACTAATCTCGCCGGTGGGAACAACATGCACGAAGTCAGTCAGCACGTACCAGGTGTTGGGCAGAAAGAATAACCACAGCAGACTCAAGCAAATATTTTGCCAACTAGTCCAGGCGCGGACTTTAAGCCGCTTGGTTAAAAACCAGCCAATGGCCAGCGCCAGCCAAGCCAGGGCCAGGTTCTCCGGTACGAAGATAAAGTGCCAGGTACCTGTAACCACGACTCGCACTATGTAAAAAGCCACACACAAGGCACTTAGCAGGCCCGTGGCCCGCATGAATTTTTTTTCGGCCTCACTTAGCTTGAACACGCCATTATTATATAGCTTCTAGCCAGGTTTGCCTTTATTTATAAGGACGGCAAACTTGGTTTCGGCATATAATTCCCCTAACCGGGGGATTATACCGCGAAACAGATGAGATGCAGCGGATTAATATTTATACATTTACATATTTGAATGTATATACTATACTTAATGTACATCATGCATGAGGATAAAACCGTTACTGTGCTAAAGGCACTGGCCGACCCGACCAGGTTAAGACTAGTCCGCCAACTGGCTAACTGCCCCACTGGCGAGAAAAGCTGCAGCGATTTATCGTCTCGTACCGAATTAAGCCAACCGGCAATGAGCCATCACTTCAGTAGATTGGCGGCGGCCGGCGTACTGCTCGAGAGTAAAAGCGGTACCCACAAGTCTTACGAAATCAACAAGCAGCTGCTTGCCAGTTGCGGTATTGATGCCAGCAAACTATAAATTAAAAGGAGTAGATATGAAATTATTAGTCATTTTAGGTAGCACCAGACCGGGTCGTAAAACTGAACAGCTGGCCAAATGGGTAGTTGCCGCCGCCAAGGAGGTGCCAGATACGGATGTCGAACTAGTCGACTTGCTAGATTACAAGATGCCCTTTTTTAATGAGCCAATCAGCCCGCGCTATAACCCGGACCGCAAGCCAGCCCCGGGAGTCCAAAAGTGGATGGATAAGATGAAGTCCGGCGATGCCTATATTTTTGTCACACCGGAATATAATCATTCAATAACTGGGGTGCTAAAAAACGCCATAGACTACTTGACTAGCGAGATGTACAAAAAGCCTGCCAGCGTAGCCTCGCATGGCACAGTTGGCGGTGCCCGGGCTACTATCCACCTCAAAGATATCCTTGGCGAATCAGGGGCCACTTTAATTAGCCGCCAGGTTGCTATTGCCGGCATGAGCGAGAAGATTAACGAAGCCGGAGAATTAAGCGAAGCCGAAAAAGCCAATCCTTATGGACCGCAAACCGCTCTCAAAAATATGCTCGAGGAGCTTAAATGGCACAGCGACCTAATGGCAGCTGGCCGGGCGCAAGACGAAAAGAGGAGCTAGTATTTAATCAGCCACTGGGGACTGTCCATAAGGTTTTCCAGCCTGAACTGTAGTTCTCTGAGGCCGTTCTCTAGTTCAGCTTGTGGCGAGCCCAGAACGCCTAATTTAACGAACGGCTCGTGCACACTCATGCCGCAAAAAGCCAGGGTTCCATGGTTAATGGGGTGCAGGATTTGCACGGCCGTAGCGCCGTGCCGGCCCTCCGGCCGATAAAAATCCGCCGGCCCGCCAGCGGCAGTTATCACCATCGCTTGCTTGCCGCGCATCAGGCCCTTTTCATAAATCTGGCCGCCATCCCAGGCTACGCCCATAGCCAGGACTCGGTCGAACCAGCCCTTCATAATAGCCGGCACGCTAAACCACCAAATTGGCGTTATAAACAGTAGTAGCTCGGCGGCTCGCATCTTCTGAATTTCGGCCAAAATATCGGGAGAAAAGGCTAAGTCCAGATTGGCGGCGTGTTTTTGCTCCAGCATGTAGTTGTAATGGTGGCCGCTGGTGGTTACAAAATCCCACTTCTGCGCGATGGCGCTAAAGCCTTGGGCATATAAATCACTAACCACCACACTGTGGCCGCGCTCACCCAAGACTCGAATGGCCACATTCTTCATAGCCGCCGTGTAAGACGTTGGCTCATCGTGCGCGTAAACAATCAATACATTCACTTACCTACTATTTTAGCGTAAGCGGAATGATTCCTTGCAAATTAAGCGCCGATAGGGCGGACGGCTTGGTCTTGCAGGCGAAAAATCATCTGGCTGATCTTCCAGGAGCCGGTGCTGGTTTTGACCAAAATGTAATCGATGGTGCCGCGAACGGTCCAGGCGTAGCGGTCCCCGCGGTCGGCTACATAATGCACATTCTCAACGGATGTAGAGACCTTGGCCCGCCGGCTGTTTAGCATCCTTACAGCCAGGTGGCGGATAAAGTGTCGGGTGGCGTAGAAATAGCTGCCAATCTCGCGCCGCCAGCCGTCAATTAACCTCTTCTTGGGTATCATAGCCGGGGTTTCGCCGCTAAAGGCTTTGTTATCTACAAATGGTTTTTTCACAAAATATTCTTCCAGCTGTTCCCACTGCTTCATATCCTGAAGCCGGGCTACGTTGGTGATGATGTTCCTGATTTCTTCTTTGTCGCTGTTCATAGCAGGTCACTCCTTTCGGTGTTTTGATGGTATTTCCAGCATGCACTGGCAGGCTGAGAATATGCTGTTAGTTTTTTCACACAAAGGGGTAAAAGCAACCTTTTATGTGCCCCTATATTTTATCATGAGCAAAATTCAGGAATTCAATAGCGTAAGTTAAAATCCTGCTGGGTCAGATACCGAATCCAGCTTGTCGCTTGCGCCAAGGTATATGGGCGGCCTGAGCTCGGCGGGTACGCAGTCAACGTTAAACCACGTAAGAATTCCCTCATCTAAAAGCTTCTGCATAATTACTATTGAGGGAGCCTCGCCGTTTGGCAGCTGAAAATTAACAGCCTCAGCCTTGCCCTTTATGGTGTCGATAATCTTTTGTGTAATCTCTGAACCCTCGCTTCGTAGACGCTTCTGGGTCAGGCCGCGCGCAGAAACAACAACAGGGACACCTGTGGTTGCTTTAACTTTTTCGATTTCCCCTAGAGGCAGGTCTTCAAGGGCCCAATGTGGCTCGACAATAATTTCTGGCGGGTAAGGCTTGAATAAAAGAGCGTCTGCCCACGCGTGCAGCAAAACATTATTGGCGCCAAAATTTTGAATTGTCTCTTGAGCTTTGGGTAAAGCACGAACGTCTTTAACGTCAAGCACTAGATAGAGTCCGGCATCTTTCATGGCTTGCAGGACGTCGTCGAGTGGCAAATTGTCAGGTGGTGGTAACCCCTTAAATTGGTAAAAGCTCAGAGGGTGACCGATAAAAACCGAGCCGTCTGCCGCCAGCGACATGTCGACCTCCAGGCTCTTTTTAGCGTCCAAGGCCTTGGTCAAAAATTCTCGGTTGATTACATGCGCGTGCAAATAGACAAAAGGTTTTTGCTTATCGATGATTGCTTCGACGGGGTTAACGGAAGCACCAGAAGACTGTTTATGTTTGTCCAATGCCTAGCCTCATATCTTGCGTAATAAACCTATGATACCACCGTATTGTAAGTAATCTTGCTTGGCGGAGAGGGAGGGATATCGCCCGCTTGCAGCGGACTCCTTCCTGCGGTGCTCGGCAAGATTATATAGACATAATCTTGACCTCCGCTCCTCGTCCGCCGAACCCTCCGGATTCTCATCCCTCCATTCAACAATGAAAAATAACCCACCAGATGGCAGGTTATTTTTCATGGCGGAGAGGGAGGGATTCGAACCCTCGACAAGGTTTCCCCTGTACCACCTTTCCAAGATGGCGCACTAGACCAACTATGCGACCTCTCCTCGTCGCGACTTACGCACTTACCTCGTTTTGGCAGATTACCAAAAGCTTCGGCTTAGTGCTATGTCGCTCCTCTCAATCTTGCGAAATACTGCGGCAATGCGTAATTTCGCAAGATTGTAGAGCTGCAATCTATTCTAACAGATAGACATTAGACTAATTTTTTAATCCTCTACTGCTTGTGTACTCCTACAATTACGGCGTACACTATTGGGTACAGAGATTTTTAGGGTGGTGTTCTTGCAGTAAAGAGAGGGAAATCTCTTTTTTAATACTTAAAAATAAGGAAGCAATTAATGGCTTTAATTGAACTAACCGATGTGTCCAAGCTCTACGGCTTCGGCGACGCCACCACCCTGGCGCTAGACGAGGTCAGCTTAAGCGTGGAAAGAGGTGAGTTCGTGGCGGTGATGGGCCCATCGGGCAGCGGCAAGACCACGCTAATGAATGTTATCGGCCTTCTGGACCGGCCGACCAACGGCAATTATTTGCTGGATGGCCGGCACGCCGACCGCCTGCGGCCCAATCGTCGAGCCAAACTGCGCCGTGACCGCATTGGCTTTGTTTTCCAGAACTATAATTTGCTGCCGCGCTTGAATGTTCTGGAAAACGTCGCCCTGCCCTTGGCTTATAAGGGCATGACTCCGGTGCGCCGGGCCAGGCGGGCCAGCGATATGTTGGAGCGCGTGGGCCTCCGTGAGCGTGAATATTTCTTCCCGCGCCACCTTTCTGGTGGTCAGGCCCAACGGGCGGCGATTGCCCGTGCCCTTATCAATAATCCGAATATTATCATCGCCGATGAGCCCACCGGTAATCTGGATAGCACCGACAGCAAGGTGGTCATGGAGCTGCTCAGCGACATCCATCGTCAGGGCAACACTATCCTGCTAGTCACCCACAATCCCGAGCTCACCCGCTACGCCAACAGAGTGATTTATATGTATGACGGCATGCTGGTGGGCGATGAATTTACTGCCATTGGCCAGATGGCTAGCGGCGCCCGCCGGGTTTATTACGAAAAGCACGAACTTACGGATGAAGATATCGTTAGCGGAGTTTCCAAACTTCTTAGCGACGTGCCCGGCAAAGAACTGGCGCCAATGCCGCGCCGCAAAACGAAGCGTAGAAAGCGCGCCCCGCGTCGCGGAAAGGCTATCAACTAAGATGTGGAACGGCAACGTTAAAAGCGCCATCACTGCCCTGCGCCAGTCCAAATGGCGCAGCTTGCTGACGATGATGGGTATTATCATCGGCGTTAGCTCGGTGGTAACGGTGGTTAGCCTGGGCGAAGGCCTCAAGCAGCAAATAGTCGGCCAAATTAATAGCCTGGGCAGCAATGTTATTACGGTGCGTTCCGGCAAACTGGTTAGCGGTTCAACCGAAAACAGCCTCAACTTGCTGGGCTTTTTTAGCGCCAGTACCCTAACCAATAAAGACGTTAGCGCCGTTTCTAAACTGCCTTCGGTCCAAAGTGTTGTGCCGATAGATTTTGTAACTAACAGCGCCAAAACCGGCGGCCACGAAATGGACAACTTGTACGTCATAGGTACCAGTCCGGATTTGCCGATTCTACTAAATCAGAAGGTAAATTACGGCGATTTTTTCGACGACAGCCAGACCGGACAGAACTTTGCGGTTATCGGCTCCAACGTGGCTACTCGCTTATTTGGCGAGCTGAATCCAGTCGGCCATAGCCTAGTCATTTCCGGGGTCAATTTTACCGTTGAAGGGGTCTTAGCACCGTCACCAGGCGGTTTGTTGTCTATCGCCGAGACCGACTTCAATTCAGCTGTCTTCATTCCGACAACCGTGGCCAACGGCTTGGCAAATGGCCACACCGATTTGTTACAGATCTTGGCTCAAAGCCGCGGTTCCGACTTGAATGGCACGGTAAGCGATATCCAGAATGCTCTGAACCAAACGCACAATGGCGCTGATGATTTTACGGTTCTCAAACAGGACCAGCTGCTGGGCCTGACCAGTGGTGTGCTGAATATTTTCACGGCCTTTATATCCGGTATTGCGGCCATATCCCTGCTGGTTGGTGGCATAGGTATCATGGACATCATGCTGGTTAGTATCAGCGAACGCACTCGTGAGATTGGTATCCGCAAAGCTATTGGCGCCACTAACCGTCAGATCCTCAATCAATTTCTGGTCGAGGGTTTGGCTCTGACGCTGGCCGGCGGCTTCATCGGCATCATACTATCACTTCTTATAAATCTTGGCTTGCGGGCTGATACTAATTTACAGCCCGAAATTACGGTTTGGGTGATGGTCCTGGCCGTTGGCGTGTCGGTTATAGTGGGCATATTTTTCAGCGTAATCCCGGCCTTTAAGGCGGCGCGTAAGAATCCGATTGATGCCCTTAGGGGTGAATAGCGCTCGTCCCTACTTCCTCCAGAGCCGCTCACGCGCGGAAGGTGCTTCGCCTGAGCTGCTAAGATAATTTAGCATCTCCGCTCAGCACCATACCGGCTGCGCTTCCGTTGATTCTCTGTCGGTAGCAGGGGCTCGCTTAGCCGAGTTCTTGTTTGAACTTTTCGACCAGGTCGACGGGCGCCGGATTAACACCATTCAGTAGGGCCAGATAAATCGTTACAAAGTCGCCGTAAACCACCGTCCAAAGCAGCTGCTCCATGAGTGTTTCGCCCTGGGCTTGGACTACATGCGCGGCAGGGCGTTTGCCAGATAGTAAGCGGTCAGATAGTTCAAAACGCTGTTGTACGCGTGGGTGCTCTAAGTTAGAGCGCAGGTCGATTACGGCGTAGGGTTTTTCGATAGGGTGGCTGCTCCAACCAATAAATTCATTGTGGTTAAACTCTGGGTATTCGCCCCACCAGGCAACGTTTTTTGCATTCTCATTAAAATCAATTTTCCACTTATAAGCCGCCGGTGCCAGCAGTGGTCCGGCATAAACTACTCCCGATTTACCAGCCAGTTCCAGAGCCATTTTCTTGGCCGGATTATTATCAGCCGGCACGGTCGCAACCCAGGCTTGAACAGATTGCTTTAAAAATTCGGCGGTTTGCTGCAACTGCTGAGAGGCCTCTTGGACATTCAATAACCCAGCCCCTTCCAAAATATTCACTAAAGCAACCAGCATATAAAATACCGCGTACCGTGGCTGCTCGGCCGCCGGGATTTTTACAAACGGGTAGTTTTTCTGCTGAGCTATCTCTTCTAACTTACCTCCACCAGCCATCACAGCAATTACTGCCCCCTGTTCCTCGGCTTCGGCCAGTGCCGACAGTGTTTCCTCGGTATTACCAGAGTAGCTGGAGGCGATAAACAGGGTTTTTGCGGATACATAAGCCGGGATATGGTACTGCCGGCAAACTTCAAAAGGTAATTTATAACCAGGCCAACTATGGCTCAAAAGCGCCGGTAGGGCTGAGCCACCCATGCCAGCAAAAACGATGTTGCTAAAGTCGCCTTCTATTTTCGGGACTTCAAATTTGTACTCCAGCTGCCCCGCTTGCCTCTCGGCAATTCCCAGAGCGTCCTGGCCGTCGCGTTGATGAATGTACTTCAAATCGTCAAGCATAACCTTGTTTTATATCTCCTCTTGTCTTTATAATTGTAAATGATTGAGAATAACTTATCTAACTAGAAATCAAAGAGGTGGGAATGTTCGGAGATAATAACGCTAATAATCCGGGTGTGGCGGGCCAAAATGGCGCGCCAGGTATGCCTCTTATGCCGGCCCCCGGAAACTTAGCGGAAACCAGCCCTATGCCACCTATGCAGCCCTCCGTGCCTCCGCCCGGTTATGGACCGCTTATGCCAGTGGCAGCTACTCCGCCACCTGCTCCGGTAGATGTACCACCTGTTGCTCCGCCCACTGCTCCTCTGCCCGCACCAGAGGCGCCAACCGCTCCAGCACCTCCACCACCTGATGCCCAGCCAACTCCGCCTGCGCCCGTCAGTCCAACTCCGCCAATGCCGCTGGACGCTCCAACCAACGATGGTTTAATCCAGCTCAAGCAACAAGCTTTACAAAGTCTGACACCGCTGGTCAGCCAGTTAGACCAAACCCCGGAGGAAAAATTCAAGATTACCATGATGATGCTTCAGGCCTCTGACAATCCCGCCTTGGTCAAAGAAGCTTATGACATAGCCAACCAGATACAGGATGAAAAAGCCCGTGCTAAAGCTCTACTGGACGTTGTTAACGAGATTAATTACTTTACCCAACAGCATGCCGCCGCTAACGGCGACTCAGCTGCGGTTTAGTTAGCCTTAGAAGAACGCCGCAGGTTCACAATATAGTGAAGGCCGGCCGCGGCCAGCGTAGCGCCAACAAACAGGCCCATAACTTGTCCAGGGCCACTGTTTGGCAGGCTAGTAGCAACCTGACCATTAGTTGAACTGGCGCCAGTACCATTCGATTTGTTGCTATTAGCTGAAGAGTTATTTTTATTGGCAGAAGAGCCAGAAGCGCTTGAACCGCTGAATGTAGGCCTGGTGGTGGCCGAAGTGGTCTTAACCGAGGTCTTATGATAATGCCGGTAAATTGCCCGGGCGCCAAAAACTAACAGCGTCGCCACAATTAGCGTGATTATTAAATAGACAACCAGCATTGGCCAGCGCCGGGGCGCCTCCTCGTGGTATTCCTCAATTGTCTTGACCTGGGTTTCCTTGTTATCGTCGACCATAACAACGGCTCCTTATTAAGAGTATATTTTACCCCTAATTAGCCGATATTGCAAGCTTAGGAGATTACATGCCTATGCCCATACCGCCCATATCGGGAGCAGGAGCCGGTGCTTTTTCCGGAATATCTACAACTAATGCGCCCATGGTCATAGCCGTACCAGCGATAGAGACGGCGTTCTGGATTGCCTCTTTGACTACTCGCGTCGGGTCAACCACGCCAACGGTTTTAAGGTCTACCAGCTTGTCAGGATGGTTTACGTCGACACCCATGCCGGCTTTGCCTTTTTTGACCTGCGGCAACCATTCATCGGGGTTCAGGCCTGCATTTTCGAGCAAAATACGAAATGGCTGCTCAAACGTCCGGAACAGTAAGCTTTTGCCGGCCAAGACTGAAGAGTCGGTATCGGGACCAGGCTTAATGGCAAAAATCAGATTGATAAGAGTTACGCCTCCACCAGCTACAACACCTTCGTCTAGCGCAGCTTTGACGGCCGCTACGGCATCATCCACGCGGAACTTCTTCTCTTCAATCTCGGTTTCGGTAGCGCCGCCAACTTTGATGACGGCCACTTTGCCGCTCAAAGCCGCGCGACGCTTCTCCAGCTGCTCGCGGTCGTATTCGCTGCTGGCAGCATCAATCTGCTTGTTAATCTGTTCAATCCGGGCTTTAACGGCTGCAGCCGTGCCGGAACCTTCAACAATGGTCGTTTCGTCCTTGGTGACAATAACTTTACGGGCCGAACCGATCATCGTCAGCTCAGCATTTTCAAAAGTGACTCCGCGCTCTTCGCTAATCATTTCACCGCCAGTCAAAATAGCAATGTCTTCCAGAATCTCTTTGCGCCGGTCACCAAAGCTCGGTGCCTTAACAGCTACGGTGTTAAACACACCTTTCAAGCGGTTCAAAATCAGAGTACCAAGCGCTTCGCCGTCTAGATCTTCGGCGATAATCACTAAATCTTTCTTGCCTGCTTGGGCAAGTTTTTCCAGTATCGGCAAGAACTCCTGGACGGAGCTAATTTTTTGATCTGTTACCAGGATCGCTGGCTTGTCGTAGACAGCCTCCATGCGGGCGGTGTCGGTCACCATGTACGGGCTAACGTAACCGCGGTCCATGGTAAAGCCCTCCACTACTTCGCTCTCCATGGCCAGACCTTGGCCTTCTTCTACAGTCACTACGCCCTCTTTGCCGACGTTTTCCATGACAGCGGCGATAAGTTCGCCAATCTCGGCATCACCGGCGCTGATAGTCGCCACTTCGGCGATGCGGCCCTTTTTGCCGCTGATACTTTCACTAAGAGTTCCAAGTTTCTTTAGAACATCCTCAGAAGCCGCTTCCAGGCCTTTGCGCAGCAGCATCGGGTTGTGTCCGGCGGCAATCAACTTATTAGCTTCGTTCAGAATGTG
>Ga0265338_10001059_pt1 | contig 45752 bp, 36 predicted proteins | sample 42126metaG_FD_193579 | JGI IMG/M metagenome (GOLD analysis project Ga0265338, IMG submission 193579) | Rhizosphere microbial communities from Carex aquatilis grown in University of Washington, Seatle, WA, United States - 4-21-26 metaG | ecosystem: Host-associated > Plants > Roots > Rhizosphere... | reverse complement strand
GCTCGATCCCGACGACATCGGCCTGGCCGGCGAGGTCTCTGACGCCTTCCGGGCCGGCCAGGCTCCGTACTGAACGCCTGCTTCACGACGCTGGAGCGTCCCTTAGCGGTCGCGACGAAGCGGCCAAACCATGAGGCTCGCCGTTCCGGGGTTAGAATGCCCATCGTGACCGACAATGAGACGACCGGTTCGACCATGACGCAGAGAGAGCACAATGGGCCGGTGCTTTTCTGTTACGACGGTTCCGAGGGGTCCCGTGCGGCCCTGAGCGCAGCGGCGGAGTTGCTTGAGTCTTCCGCTGAGGTGGTCGTCCTCACCGTCTGGGAGCCGCTCGCCGCCCGTTTGGCGCTGGGCGGCGCGTTTGCGGTCGGCGCTCTCTCAAACGAAGGCGAACTCGACGAGCAAGAAGAGTCCTTCGCCAAGGCAGCGGCGCAAGACGGAGCGCAACGAGCCATTCAGCACGGATTCAAAGCGTCAGCGATGACCACGGAGTCCGCCGAAGGCCCCGCCCTGGCGATCCTCGCGGTCGCCGAGGAGATCTCTGCCCGTCTCATCGTCTGTGGCCAGCGCGGCCGGAACCCGGTCAGGGCCGCGTTGCTCGGCAGCGTCTCCCACACGCTGGCGGCACACGCCCGCCGCCCCGTGCTGATCGCGCCAGAGAAAGCCGCGTAGCCGCCAGCTTGCTGCGCTGAGCGAGTCCCGGTACACCTACTGGCCGTTCACCTCGCTCGCCAAGTCGACGAGCGTCCCCAGGACCGCGACGCTTTCCCGCAGGTCACCAGCGACCGGCGTCACGCGCACGGTGGTGACGCCGCAGTCGCGGTAGGCCCGCAGCCGTTCCCGCACCACCTCGGGCGGCCCGATCAGGTTGGTGCCGAGCCCGATCTCGATCGGCACCCGGGCGGCGGCGGTCGCCCGGTCGCCCGCGGCCCACAGCCGCTGCACCTCGGCCACGTCCTCCCCGAACCCCTGCCTGGCGAAGGCGTTGTTGTAGAAGTTGCTCGCCCGCGACCCCATCGCGCCGAACGTGAACGCGTAGCCGTCGGCGTGCCGCCGCCCGGCCGCCTCGATGTCCTCGGTGAACTCCGCGCTCACCGCGACCACCAGGTCCAGGTCGGCCAGCGACCGCCCGGCCTGCTTCGCCGCCGCCTCAAGCGGGTCGAAGAACACCCGCGACGACGCCGGGAAGAACGAGTTGCCGATCCAGCCGTCGGCCAGCTCGCCGGTGAGCGCGAGGTTCGCCGGGCCGAGCGCCGCGATGTAGATCGGAACGAAGGCCGGCTCCGCCCGTGACCGGATCGCCGCCCCTTCACCGCCGGGCAACGGGAGCCGGTACACCTCGCCGGAGTAGCTGAGCCGCTCGCCCGCGGTGATCATCCGGATGATCTCGATGGTCTCCCTGGTCCGGCGCACCGGCCGGGAGAACCCGACGCCGTGCCATCCCTCCATCACCTGCGGGCCGCTGGTGCCGATGCCCAGGATGAACCGGCCGCCCGAGATGTGCTGCAGGCTCATCGCCGACATGGCGAGCATCGCCGGCGTCCGCGCGCCGAGCTGCGCGATCCCGGTGGCGAGCCGGACCCGCGTCGTCCGCGCCGCGAGCGCCGCGAGCGGCGTGAACGCGTCGTAGGCCCAGAACTCGGGCACCCAGACCGAGTCCACCCCGGCCCGTTCGGCCTCGCGGGCGAGTTCCAGCCACCGCGGGTCCTGTGGATTGACCGACAGCCCGATCGAAAGCGGCATGCGCGAACTCCTCCCACCTTCGTGAGACGCTCAATAGCAAGATCTCACGCCCAGGGACGATAAGGAGGCGGGCCGGCCATGGAATGGACGGGCGCGCGCTACGCGGACAAGCCCACGGTGGAGGTTCGGACCTGGATCGGCGCCGCGCCCGCCCGGGTCTGGGAACTCGTCTCCGACGTCGGGCTGATGCCGGCGATGAGCTCGGAGCTGCAGTCGGTGGAGTGGCTCGACGGCGCCGACGCTCCGGCCGTGGGCGCGAGGTTCGCCGCTCGCAACCGGCACGAGGCGCTCGGCGAATGGGGGAGCACCTCACAGGTGGTCGAGTTCGAGCCGGAGCGGGTCTTTTGCTGGGCGGTGGGCGATCCCGCCGACCCGGCCGCGCTATGGCGTTTCCTGCTTGAGCCCAAGGACGGCGGGACCGAGCTGTCCGAATGGGTACAGCTCGGGCCGGGCCGGTCGGGCCTGTCGCTCGCGATCGAGCAGATGCCGGACAAGGAGCAGAAGATCGTGTTCGTCCGGCTGCGCGAGTTCGAGCGCAACATGACGTTCACCCTTGACCAGGTCAAGGTGCGGGCCGAGGCCTGACGCCGCCCTCAGCGCCTGCCGCAGGGCTCGAGTTCACAGCGTGCGTCGAGGCCACTGACCTGGAAGACTCGGCGGACGATGGGCCCGGCGCAGGCGATGACCGGCTTGACGCCCGGTGGAACCCAGGCGCCGGTGCCGGCGATGAGCCGTGCCGACGCGCAGTCGATATACGTGACCCGCGCCATGTCGAAGGTCAGCCGGCGCGGCCTTTCCCCGTAGACGTATGCCAGGCGGCTGCTAAGGAAGCCCTCAGTCGTGACGTCGAATTCACCGCTAAGGACCACGGTGACCGTTCCCTCGGTCACGGTCACCGTGAAGCCTGGCGGCTCCGCGGAAGGCTCGGTATGCACGCGACCTTCCCATGGTGCGCTGAGCCGACTGTAGCCAGGGGGCGCCTGCTTGACCTTCACCAATGGCGCGGGGAACATGGCCGACATGTCACGGGCCGCGTGGTTCTCGGCGGCATCGTAGCCGTCAGGGTACCGGCAACCGCCGGCGGGTTCAAGGCAGCCGCACTGCCTGCCGCACGACCTCGGCGCAGACGACAGCGAGCTTGCGGCGCTCGGCTCTGGCCCGCGACCGGAGTTGCTCATACGCCGCGCGCGCCGAAATGCCCTGGGTGCCCATCAGGACGCCCTTGGCCTGTTCGATCACCTGCCGGGAGTTCAGCGCGCCCTGCAGCTGCCCGGCGAGCTCCGACTGCTCTTCCCCCTGGATGATGCTGGCGATCAGCAGGGCGGCCAGGTCCGTGAACGCGAGCAGCGCCAGCTCGTTCGCGGGCGACCAGGGGCGGCTGCGCTCAGAAAGGACCGCGACGACGCCGACCGCCTCCTGGTTGTAGGGCAGCGGGCTGGCGAGGACCGCTCTGACCCCTCGCCTGACGGCGGCCTCGTTGAACAGCGGCCACCTGTCGTCGTCCCCCAGGTCGGTCGCGCTGACCAGCTCCTTGGCATCGAACGCCGTGATGCACGGGCCCTCCTGGTGGCGTACCTGAAGGTCCTCAAGGTGCGCGAACCGCTCATCCGATGCCGCTACGCTGCGCAAGTGCTGCGCGGCGTCGCACAGCATGAGGCCAGCCCCGTCTACGGCGAACATCGAGTGCGTAGTCTCCACGATCTCCTTGATCGCGTCTTCCACACTCATCTCACCGAACCGCAGCCTGCCCAGCTCGACGAGGGCCTGCCTGACGTCCTCCAGGGAAATCTCCATTGCTTCCCTTCATACCTGCCTGGCCGAGTGCGGCGGTCAGTCACTTCTCAGACGGCGCGCCACCTGGCTTCGCACCACGAGTAGACACCGAACATCATCAGGCCGATCGCCACGACGACGAGCAGCCACGGGCCGAGCGGCGTGTGGGCGAGCGCCCGCAGCGCCGAGTCGATGCCCTTGGCCTGCCGCGGGTTGGCGTCCTTGGCCGCGATGACGAGGAAGACGCCGATGGTGGCGAAGACCGCGCCGCGGGCGATCCCGCCGGCCTGGCCGAGGCGCGTGACGACCTTCCGCGTCCGCGGCGAGGCGGAGCCCATCCGCAGGTGCTTGAGGAACTTGAGCTTGTAGGCGCGGTAGATGACGTAGAGGCCCGCGATAACGACGACGACGCCGGCGAGCGCGACGATGACCTGGCCGCCCTGGTACTTCATGGCCGCGGCGGTCAGGTCCTGCGACTGGCTGTCGCTCGAGCTCGGCTGGCCGACGCCGAGCGCGTACTTGAGAATCCCGAAGGTGACCACCGCGTAGAACACCGCGCGGGCGAGGTTCGCCAGCCGCTTGCTGGCCTTGCGGCCGTCCGCGCCGGGGCTGCCCCAGGCGGCCTCCGACAGCCGCCAGAGCGTCATCCCGGCGAACCCGATCACCAGCAGCCACAGGATGAGCGACCCGAACGCGGTCTGCGCGACCAGGTGCACGGCGCCCGTGCGGTCGGCCTGCTGACGCGACCCGTCGATAGCGACCTGGACGGCGATGATGCCGATCAGGACGTACATGACGCCGCGCGCGGTGAGCCCGGCCTTAGCCAGCCAGGTCATCCACCTCCCGGCGGGCCCGCCCCGGGCAGCCCTCCCCCGCCGGGGCACCGCCCTGCGGGCGCGGGCAGACCGGTGAAACAGCGTACTGGCGCTCATCGCTACCTCCGGTTTGAGGTGATCGTGTTCCCTGGGACGTGCATGAGTCAGTCACCCGCCAGCGGGCGGTAGACCAGGAGCTTCTTCGGCCGCTTGACCAGGCTGATCGCCTGCCTGGTCTCGGTCGCCTCGCCGTCGAGGCACAACGGCACCGAGCCGGTCGCGGGTGACGCGATGCGGAGCGAGGTGGCCGACCAGGTCCGGTAGACGCGGCACCGGCCGAGCGTGCCGAGCAGCACCGCGGCGACCAGCCGGGTTCTGGCCAGCGGCTGCGAGGCGTCGACGATGCGGACGTCGAGGGTCCCGTCGGCGAGGTCCGGCCGGTAGGCGGGCGCGGCGCCGGACGGCTCATAGCGGCAGTTGCCCGCGAAAAGCAGCCAGACTCGCCGTCGGCGGCCGTTCACTATCAGTTCGACCGGCTTGCCCGTGCGCAGCACACGGGCGAGCGCCACCAGCATGGCGGGCCACTTGCCGATGGCCGGCTCGAGCTGCTCCCGCGCCTTCACCAGGTCGACGTAGACGCCGGTGCTCGCGGTGTTCAGGAACGCCGCGCCGTCCGCGGTGGCCACGTCCACCAGCACGCTGTCACCGTCGCGCAGCGCGGCAAGCGCGTCATCCACCGATCCGACCCCGAGGTCGGCGGCGAAATGGTTGAAGGTGCCCGCCGGCACCACAAGCAGCGGCAGCCCGGCGTCCGTCGCGATCCCGGCGGCGAGCCGGATGGACCCGTCGCCCCCCGCCACGCCGAGGATGCGCGCCCGCGTCGCCGCCTTGCTGAACAGGCTCTCCAGGTCATCGTGCGCGTCGGCCAGGATGATCTCGGCCTCCGGCAGCCGGGTCCCGAGCGAGCCGGCGAGCGCGGCCGACGCGGTGCCCGCGCTCGAGTTGACGATGAGGACAAGGCCGGCGCCGTCGGGCGACGCCGGGGCGCCGCGGCGCGGCCGGGCCGCGGCGGCGGGCTCGGCCGGGCGGCGCGGCCACCAGCGCAGCGTCAGCAGCCCCGCGGCGGTGCCGAGCGCGAAGCCGGCCAGCACGTCCGACGGGTAGTGCACCCGGGAGACCACGCGCGACGCGCCGACGACGGCCGCCAGGCCGCCGACCGGCACGGCGAGCGCCGGCACCTCAAGCGCGACGCCGGTCGCGAACGCGGCGGCGGACGCGGCGTGGCCAGAAGGGAACGACGTGGTCCGTAGCCGCCGGCCGGCAAAGCTAAGCGGAAGGTCGGGGCGGGCCCGGCCGACCAGCCGCTTGGCGAGCACGTTCGCGGACGCGCTCGCGATGGCCATGCCCGCCAGGCCGCGCAGCGCCGCCCGGCGGGTCCACTTGTCCCGGCGCGACCCGAGGCCGGCCGCCACCGCGATCCACAGCAGGCCGTGGTCCGCGGCGTGGCCGAGTGCGAGCATCGCCTGGCGAGGCCCGCGCCGCTCGCCGGCTGTCACCCGGCTGAGCAGGCGGTGGTCGGCCGCGGCGATCCGCTTAAGTATGGACACCGGCGCTCCCTGGGTCTGGGGGAACTGCCGCGGTTGTCGGCCGCGGTGAGCGCTATACCAGCTACCTTGCGCGGGCCGATTTACTCACAAGTCGCGTCACCAACGGCGATGACGCTAACGCGCCCGCGCCTGGCTGTCCGCTATGGTCCCCGGTCACCCGTTGAGGTAGCGGACCACCGCCATGACCCGGCGATGGCGCTGCTCGTCGTCGGCTGGCAGGTCGAGCTTCATGAAGATGCTGGCGACGTGCTTCTCGACCGCGCCCGTCGTGACCACGAGCGCCTCGGCGATGCCGGCGTTGGACCGCCCCTCCGCCATCAGGCCAAGGACCTCGCGCTCCTTGGGGGTGAGCCGGGCCAGCGGGTCGGCGTTCCGGCTGCGGGCGAGCAGCTGCCGGACGACCTCCGGGTCGAGGGCGGTTCCGCCCGCGGCGACGCGCCGGGCCGCCTCGATGAACTCGTCGATGTCGGCGACGCGGTCCTTGAGCAGGTAGCCGACGGCCCGGGTGTCGCCGGAGAGCAGCTCGGTCGCGTACCGCTCCTCGACGAACTGGGACAGGACAAGCAGGGCCACCTCCGGCCAGCGGCGGCGGATCTCGATCGCCGCGCGCAGCCCCTCGTCCCGGTACTCGGGCGGCATGCGCACGTCGATGATGGCCAGCTCGGGCCGCAGTTCCCCGACGGCCGCGAGCAGGGCCGCGGCGTCGCCCACGCCCGCGGCGACCTCGATGCCCCCCTCGTCGAGCAGCCGGGTGATGCCCTCGCGCAGCAGCACGCTGTCGTCCGCGATCACGGCGCGCACGGGATCACCGCCTCAATCCTGGTCGGGCCCCCGCCGGGGCTGCTTAGCTCGAACGTACCGTCAAGCGAGGCGACCCGGGCCGCGAGGCCCGCGAGGCCGCCACCGGGATCGAGGCGGGCCCCGCCGCGCCCGTCGTCCTCAACGGTGACCCGCAGCGTGTCGCCGTCGTAGCCGATGCTCACCGTGGCCTTGCGGGCCGCCGAATGCTTGGAGACGTTGGTGACCGCCTCGGCCACCACGTAGTAGGCCGTCGTCTCGGCGGCCTGGGGCGGGCGGCGCGGCAGGCTGACGTCCACCGCGACGGGGACGCTGCAGCTGGCGACGAGCGCGGACAGCGCGGCGTCCAGTCCTCGTTCGTCGAGCACCGAGGGGTGGATGCCGCGGACCAGGTTGCGCAGGTCCCCGGCCGCCCGCTTGGCCTCCTGGTGCGCGCGGTCGATGATGGACTGGGCCGCGGCGGGGTCGGACCGCAGCCGGGCCCTGGCCAGGCCGAGGTCGAGTGCGAGGTTCACCAGCTGCGGCTGAAGCCCGTCGTGCAGGTCGCGTTCGATACGCCTGCGTTCTGCTTCTGCTGAGGCGACCGCGAGCGAGCGGGCCTGGCTCAGCCGGGCCACCTCGGTGGACAGCTGGCTCGCCTGGCTGGGGCCGAGCAGCCACCGGCCGAGCGCGGCCTCGGCCAGCGGGACCCCGCGGACCACCACCGGCCAGGCGAGCAGCCCGGCCACGCCGGTCACGACCAGCGCGGCCGTTTCGGCCGGCGTCAGGCTGACCGGGCCAATGGCCCAGCCGAGCAAGACCACCGGCTGGGGCGGCTGGGCGGCGAGCACGAGGCAGATGATGGCCGCCCACCACCACACGACCGCGCAGTAGGCGAGCGCGCCGGCCATGAGCAGCCGCAGCGGCTGGTAGCCGACCAGCCGCCACAGCCACCGGGACCGCGTCCATTCCTGCCAGCGGGCGTGGAAGCCCGCACCAGGCTCGGCCCGGGGCAGCGCCGGCGGTTCGATCTCGACCCCCGAGAGCCACCGGATTCGGCGGCGGTCCACCCGGGCCAGCTGGACCGCGAACCACAGGGCGCCGGCCCGGACCATGGTGCCAAGGCCCAGGATCCAAGCGGTAGCGAGCGTGAGCAGCATCGTCAAGGCAACCGCATAGGAAAACAGCCCGCCGAGCACGAGGGAGATCCCCAGGTTGGCGGTCGCCCGCCAGGTGTCAGCGGACACCCAGCCGCCCGCCAACCGCAGGCCGGCCGCCCGCAGGCCGGCGGGCATCGCGCGCCCGGGGGCGTCAGCCCCCGGCGCGTCCCGCGCGCCCGCGGCAGGCTCGTGCCCGGCAGGGAAATCGCCCACGGTAGCAAGACTACGCAGCCCTTCCCCGGCCGTGAGTAGGGCTGGCCGGTGTCTTGGCGGCCGGGCGGGCCCTACTCACGGCAGGGGAGAGGGGATCTCCGCGGAGTCGGTGATCCGCAGCTTGCGGCGGGCCCGCTGGTAGAAGGTGGTCTGCCCGAGCCGAACCACGCGGGCACCTGCGGGCCTGGCCCGCAGGTCAATGCGCTGGCCGGCGTCAACGTAGCAAGAGACCTGCCCGTCGACCTCGACGGCCAGCGTCCCGCTCGACGGCAGCAGCTCCATCGTCACCATGTCGTCAACGGACAGCACCACGCCGCGGTTGTAGGCCGAGTGCGGCGCGGCGGGCGTGACGAGGAGCGCCTCAACTGACGGGCTCATGATCGGGCCGCCCGCCGAGAAGCTGTAGGCGGTCGAGCCGGCGGGTGTGGCCGCGATCACCGCGTCGGCCGCGTAGCTGACGAAGGGCTCCCCGCCGACCCGGACCGCCACCACCGCGCTGCCCTGCCCAGGGACGCGGACCGCGACCACGTCGTTGAAGGCGGTGACCACCGTCGAGCCGATCGTCGCGTCGAGGGCCAGCCGCGGCTCGACGGTGTAATCCTTCTTGTCGATGGCCGACAGCGCGGCGGGCAGCCCAGGCACGTCAACCTCGGCGAGGAAACCGAGCTTGCCGAGGTTGACCCCGAGGACCGGGGCGCGCTGCCCGTCGGCGAGCCGCATCGCCCGCAGCATCGTCCCGTCGCCGCCAAGGCTGACCACGAGGTCACTCCGCTGGCCAAGCTCGCGGGCCGAGACCGCGGTCGCCGCGCAGTTCAGCCGTTTGATCTCGTCGCCGATCCCCAGGACCTGGGCCCCGTTCCCGGCCGCCCACCCAAGCACCGCCTCAACCGCCTCGGCGGAATCGCGCTGCGGATGCAAGACAAGCCCGATCGTGTGCACCGTCAAAGCCTATCCACCACAACCCTCAGGCCCGATGGTTGTGCCAACGCTACGGTCATAGGCGTATGGCTGCCGCAACCATCCGCCGCGGCGGCAGCCGTCTGCGCGCTGACAGCGGTCGTGGATTCCGCTAGGCTCACCGTCGCGACAGGGCGGAGGGATCATGCAGACGCTGCTACCCGGGATCACCTCGGAACGGGTGCCCACGCGCCGGCTGAACACGGCCGTGCTCTCCGTGACGGGGCGCGGCGGCGAGCCGGTGCTGTTCGTGCACGGCAACGTGTCGTCCTCGCTGTTCTGGCAGCCGACCATGCTCGCGCTGCCGGACGGTTACCGGCCGCTTGCGGTGGACCTGCGCGGCTTCGGTGACACCGACCCGGAACCGGTGGACGCGACCCGGGGCCTGCGCGACTACGCCGACGACCTGGCCGCGCTCATCGACGCGCTGGAACTAGCGTCCGTGCACCTGGTGGGCTGGAGCATGGGCGGCGGCGTACTGCTCCAGTACCTCGCCGACCATCCGGCCGGGCACCGGGCCGCATCGGTGACCCTGGTGGCGCCCGTGTCCCCGTTCGGCTTCGGTGGCACCTACGGGACGGACGGCACGCTGTGCGACCCGGCAGGCGCCGGGTCCGGCGGCGGCTCGGCCAACCTCGATTTCGTCGCCCGCCTGGTGGCCGGCGACCGCAGCGCCGACAGCCCCACGTCGCCACGGCAGGTGCTGCTCGCCCACTACGTGAAGCCGCCCTTCGTGCCCGCGGAGCTGGACATCTTCGTCGAGTCCATGCTCTCGACCCGGGTCGGCGACGATCACTACCCGGGCACCTCCCGGCCGGCCGTGGCCTGGCCAGGCTTCGGCCCCGGCGATCGCGGCGTGCTGAACACGATGGCGCCGACCCACTTCCGGATCGACAGCCTGGCCGCAGTGGAGCCCAAGCCGCCGGTCCTGTGGGCGCGCGGCGCGGACGACGTGATCGTGTCGGACACCTCGCTGTACGACCTGGGCTACCTGGGCTCCATCGGGGCGGTGCCCGGCTGGCCGGGCGCGGACGCCTGGCCGCCGCAGCCGATGGTGGCGCAGACACGAGCCCTGCTCGACGGCTACGCCGCGTCGGGCGGCCGGTACCGCGAAACGGTGATCAAGGACTCGGGCCACGGCCCGCACCTCGACCAGCCCGAGCAGTTCCTGGCCGCGCTGACCCGGCACCTGGCCCAGGCATAGGCCGCCGGGAGGCCGTTTCCCGTTCATCGTGGGTCCATCCCGCTGACGATCCGGCCAGCCCGGGTGCCCGCCCGGCCGGCTACCAGGTCGGGACGAGGCCGCCGTCGATGCGGATGTCCGCGCCGGTGACGTTGCCCGTCACGTCGCTGGGCAGGGCGGCGCGGGTGGCACGGACCGCCGCCATGACGTTCAGGTTCAGTGTCGCCAGCCAGTCCTCGTCGGTGATGGACAGGAAGCCTCCGGTCCGGGCCGGCGCCCCGCCGACGTTGTTGACCAGGATGTCGACCCGGCCTCCCGCATGGGCGACGAGCTCAGCGGGCCCGCCGGGCGCGGCCAGGTCGACCTCGACGGCGGTCACCGGGTGTTCCGCCGCGAGCTTGTCAAGTTCCGCCGACGAGTGCAGGGCGCCGGCGGTCACCCGCGCGCCGCCCGCGGCAAGGGCGCGTGCCACGGCGAGGCCGATGCCGCGGCTTGCGCCGGTGACGACGGCGCTGCGCCCGGTGAAGTCGATGTTCATCATGTCTCCAGACGGTACGCCGCAGCCGGCGTCGCGGGCTTGCGTCATGTGACCGAACCTTTCATCCTGCCTTTCGGCCGGGGCGCCGACCTGGCCGGCGTCAGGCCAGGCCGTGGTGATGACCGCCGAGCCGGGCATCGGGAAGACCGCACGCTGCCGCTCGCCGCGCTGACCGCGTGGCAGGCGCTGGTCGACTACGCGGCACTCGAACCGGGGATGCGCGTCCTGGTTCAAGGCGGCGCGGGCGGGGTAGGCGGTTACGCGGTCCAGCTTGCCGCCATCCTCGGTGGCATCGTCACCGTGACCGGCAGCGCCCGGCAGCGGGACTTGGTCCAGCGACTCGGCGCGGCCACGTTCGTGGCCTCCGGGGCCAGCGGGGCGGCCGTCTACGGGGCGGCCGCCCAGTCTGACTACGACGTCGTCATCTGGGAGAACACCCGCCAGCTCGCTGCGCGCGGGCACCCCGAGCTTGGGTCAGCGGCCAGGGCCTGCCGCCGCAGGTGAACGTGATGGGCTCGATCGTCTTCGCGGTCGGCGTGCTGTTCGCCGTCGTCAACTCGGTGGTCTCCCGCCGCGGGCCTGCTGACGCATTACCGGCGGGGGGCCTGCTCGCCGACCGACCTGCCAGCGCTACGTTCCTCATGACGAATACAGCACTACAACCAGGACAGGACCCTCATCTCATGCGACTCATGCGCCTCGGGCAACCCGGCTCAGAAATCCCCGCTGTCCTCACCGCGGAAGGCACTCACCTCGACCTGCGCCCGCTGACCAGGGACATCGACGGGGCCTTCCTCGCCGGCCCCGGCCTTGACCAGGCGCGCGCGGCCGTCGCGGCCGGGACGCTGCCCGCGCTTGACGCGACCGGGCTGCGGGTGGGCCCGCCGGTGGCCCGGCCTGGCGCGGTGCTCTGCATCGGCATGAACTACGCCGCGCACGCCGCGGAAACCGGCGCGGCCCCGCCCGAGCGTCCCGTCCTGTTCTACAAGGCGCCGAACACCGTCATCGGGCCCGATGACACCGTGCTCAACCCGCGCGGGGCGACCAAGCTCGACTGGGAGGTCGAGCTCGCCGTCGTCATCGGCACCCGCGTCCGGTACCTCGAGTCGGCGCAGGAAGCACTGGACCACGTCGCCGGGTACGCGATCAGCAACGACGTCTCCGAGCGGCACTTCCAGATAGAGATCTCCGGCGGCCAGTGGTCCAAGGGCAAGAGCTGCGAGACCTTCAACCCGCTCGGCCCCTGGCTGGTCACCGCGGACGAGGTAACCGACCCGCAGGCCCTGGGCCTGCGGACGTGGGTCAACGGGGACGCGCGGCAGGACTCCACCACCAGGGACATGGTCTTCGCCGTCGCCGAGCTGATCTACCAGCTCAGCCAGGTGACCGTGCTCGAGCCCGGCGACATCGTCAACACCGGCACCCCGCAGGGCGTCGCGCTCAGCGGCCGGTTCCCCTACCTCGTGCCCGGCGACGTCATCGAGATGGAAATCGACGGCCTCGGCCGCCAGCGCCAGCTCGTCGCCCAGGCGTGATGCCGCAGGCGCTCCGGCTCGCCACGCCCGGTGAAGCGGGCTATCGTACGTTAAGCCTGACCAATTCCGGGGAGCAGTCAACCGAGTTAGCGGAATTCCGGGGCGTAAGGGAGGACGGCCGGGTGGCGGGTGTGGCAGATACCGAGCCTGGCTCGGGAACGGCTGGTTTTTTTGCCGCCGATGCGGGTGTCGGCCGCGACATGGCCGCGGTGGACTGGGCCGCTACCCCACTCGGGCCGCCCGGCTCCTGGCCGCAGAGCCTGCAGACGGCGGTGGGCATCCTGCTGTCCTCCCGCTTCCCGATGTGGATGGCCTGGGGGCCGCGGCTGACGTTCTTCTGCAACGCCGCCTACCGGCGCGACACCCTGGGCCGCAAGTACCCGTGGGCGCTCGGCCGGCCGGCCAGCGAGGTGTGGGAGGAGATCTGGGACGACATCGGCCCGCGCATCGACAGCGTGCTCGCCACGGCGACGGCGACCTGGGACGAGGGGCTGCTGCTGTTCCTTGAGCGGTCCGGCTACCCGGAGGAGACCTACCACACCTTCTCTTACAGCCCGCTGCGCGACGACGACGACGCCGTGGTCGGCATGCTCTGCGTGGTCAGCGAGGACACCGAACGGGTCATCGGCGAGCGCCGGATGGCGACCCTGCGTGACCTGGGCTCCGACCTGAGCGTGGTCCGCACCGAGCAGGAGTCGCTTGAGTTCGCCGGGCGGCAGCTTGACCTGAACCGCGAGGACCTGCCCTTCACCCTGACCTACCTGTTCGACGACGAGGGCGCCACCGCCCGGCTGGCGGCGACCACCGGCATCGCGGCCGGTCACCCGGCCGCTCCGGCCACGGTCACGGTCGGCGATCCGGACGCGGGGTGGCCCGTGGCGGCGCTGCTGCGCGGCGAGCCAGCGCTGGTGGACCTCAAGGGAACCCGGTTCGCCGGCCTGCCGGGCGGAGCGTGGAGCGAGCCGCCCGTCCAGGCCCTGGTGGCGCCGCTTGTCCAGCAGGGCGGCACCCCGTACGGGTTCCTTGTTGCCGCCTTGAACCGGTACCGCGCACTTGACGAGGGCTACCGTGCGTTCATCGGCCTCGTGGCCGCGCACCTCGCGGCGCAGGTCGCCAGCGCGCGCAGCTACCATGCCCAGCAGCGCCGCGCGGAGGAGCTCGCCGAGCTCGACCGGGCCAAGACCACGTTCTTCTCCAACATCAGCCACGAGTTCCGCACCCCGCTGACCCTGATCATGGGACCGGTGCAGGAGCTACGACGCCTGCTGGCCGGCGCCGAGCCGCGGGTCCGCGAGGAGCTTGAGGTAATCCACCGCAACGCGCGGCGCCTGGGCAGGCTGGTCAACACGCTGCTTGACTTCTCCCGCATCGAGGCCGGGCGCATGCAGGCGAGCTACGAGCCGGCCGACATCGCGCAGCTGACCGCCGAACTGGCCAGCGTATTCCGCTCCGCCGTGGACCGGGCCGGCCTGACCTTCGAGGTGGACTGCCCCCCGCTGCCCGAGCCGGTCTACCTCGACCGCGGCATGTGGGAGAAGGTAGTGCTTAACCTGCTGAGCAACGCGCTCAAGTTCACCTTCGACGGCTCCATCCGCGTCGCCGTGCGCGCCGCGGGCGGCGACGCGGTCGTCACGGTCGCCGACACCGGCGTCGGCGTCCCCGAACAGGAGATGCCCCGCCTGTTCGAGCGGTTCCACCGCATCGAGAACACCCGCTCCCGCTCCAACGAGGGCAGCGGCATCGGCCTGGCCCTGGTCCAGGAACTCGTCCAGCTGCACGGCGGCACCATCACCGCGTCGAGCACTGAGGGCACAGGCACGGTGTTCACCATCCGCCTGCCTTTCGGGCCCGCCCACCTGCCCGCCGACGCCCTCGTCCCCGCCGGGTCCGCGGCCACCATCTCGGCCACGGCCGACCCGTTCGTGCAGGAAGCCCTGCGCTGGGTGCCGGGGACAGCGCAAGGCGGTGACGGCGGCACGGCGCCGCGCCCCGCGCCCGAGTCGGTCACGCCCGGCAGCGACGCGGTTCTTGCCGCGCAATTGGGCCACGGCCTGCCCGCCCGGGTGCTGGTCGCCGACGACAACGCCGACATGCGCGACTACCTGGCCCGGCTACTGCGGGCGGCCGGCTACCAGGTCGCCACGGTCACCGACGGGCAGGCTGCCCTCGACGCGGTCCGGGCGGATGCCGTCGACCTGGTGATCAGCGACGTCATGATGCCCCGCCTTGACGGCCTTGGCCTGGTCGCCGCCCTGCGCGCCGACGCGCGTACCGCGGCGGTGCCGGTGCTGCTGCTTTCTGCGCGCGCCGGCCAGGAGTCGTCCGTCGAAGGCCTGCGGGCGGGTGCCGACGATTACCTGGTCAAGCCGTTCTCCGCGGTGGACCTGCTCGCCCGGGTGCGCTCCAACCTGGAGATGGCCAGGTTCAGGAACCGCGAGTCGCAATTCCGCCGCACCTTGATCGATTCCCTTCAGGAAGGGTTCTTCGTCACCGACGAGGAAGGCACCATCCTGGAGGCCAACCAGGCCTTCCTGACCTTGGTCGGATACGGCCCGGACGGCTTTCCGTACCGGTGGCCGCACCCCTGGGTTCCTGACCCGGTTGCCGACCCCGACGGGGCGGCGGCGATGGCCCGGGCGTACGCCGAGTACACGCGGAATGGCGGCGGCCGGTACACGGTCCCGGCCCGGCACCGTGACGGGCACACCGTCTGGCTGGCGTGCAGCTCGGCCAGTGTGCCCAGCCCGGACGGACCCGGGTGCCTGTTCGTCGGCACCGCCCGCGACGTGACCGCGGAACGGCTGGCCGGACAGCGCGAAGCCACCCTGGCCGGCTTCGCCGCCGCCCTGGCGGCCGCCGGGGAGATCTCTGAGATGCTGACCACCGCCGCCCGCGAGATCGCGGCCGCGGTACGCGCCAGCCAGGTGACCACCGCGCTGTGGTCAAGCGACGGCAGCCGGGCCATCACCAGGTGGCCGCCGTCCGCCCAGGCCCAGGGCGCCTCCGCGGCGGTGATCGGCGCGCTTGACGCCATCCGGCATGAGCTTGCCGCCTCGGTCGCCGTGCTGCCAGGCGACGAGGGCGCCCGCCTGCTGGCGGCCCCGCTTGACGGGACAAGGTCATCGGCCATCACCGCGGAATTCCCTGGCGGCGCCCCGGTCAGCGCCGAGGCGCGGGAACTGTTCTCGATCCTCACCAGCCACCTGGCCCAGGTGCTCGCCAAGGCGAGGGACTACGAGCAGGCCCGCGCCGTCGCCCTCACCCTCCAGCACGCCATCCTCGCCCCGACCGAGCTGCCGCACGGGTTCGCGGCACGATACACCCCGGCGGTTCCCCCCCTCGAAGTCGGCGGCGACTGGTACGACGTGGTGCCGCTGCCCGGCCAGCGTATCGGCATCGTCGTCGGTGACTGCGTGGGCCGCGGGCTGCCCGCAGCCGCGGTCATGGGCCAGCTCAGGTCGGCCAGCCAGGCAGTCTTGCTGCGCGCCTCCGGTCCCGCCGAGGCCCTCAGTGACCTGGATACCTTCGCCAGCCGGATACCCGGAGCGGAATGCACCACCGTGTTCTGCGCGATCATCGATCCGGCGGCAGGGACGGTCACCTACAGCTGCGCCGGGCACCCGCCGCCTATCCTGGTCACCGCCAGCGGGGAGCATGAGCTCCTCGAACAGGCCCTGTCCCTGCCCCTCGGCATGCTGCCCGCCGACTGGCGGCGCGGCCAGGCGACCGCCACGCTGCCGCCGGGCGCGACCTTGCTGCTGTACACCGACGGGCTCGTCGAACGGCGCAACCAGTCGCTTGACAAGGGAATCGAAGCTGCGGCGGTCACCACGGCCCAACGCGCCAGGGACCATCCGGACCAGGTCGCGGACCACGTCATGTCGACCATGACGCCGGCGGCCGGCTACGACGACGACGTTGCGGTGCTGATCTACCGGCACCCGCCCGCCCCGCTGACGGTCCAGGTAGCGGCGGACGACCCGTCCTGCCTGGCCCTGCTCCGAGCCAGGCTGCGACAGTGGCTGCCTGCGGCGGGCATCGGAGCCGCGGAGGCCACCGACCTCATGATCGCGGCGGGCGAGGCCGCCGCGAACGCCGTCGAGCACGCCACCAGCGGCCGCCCGGCCGCCGCGCCGCGGGTCCAGATCACCCTTACCGCCAGCGCGGCCCGTGACGCGATCCGGCTGACCGTCGCGGACACCGGAACCTGGCGGCCACCTCCCGCCGACCGCGAGCCGCCCGCCCCGGACACCCGAGGCCACGGGATCATCTTCATGCACGCCCTGATGGATGACGTCAACATCGACTCGTCCCCGCACGGGACGACCGTGACCCTGACCAAGGACCTGAAGCCATGACCAACGACACCAGCCCATTGCAGGCACGGTTCGAATTGCTGCCCTCCGGCGACCACGAACCCGCCACCGTGTGCGCCGCCGGCGATATCGACCTGACCAACGTCGGGCAGTTCCAGGCCGCGCTCGACCAGGCGGCCGCCGTATCTGGCGCCGTCATCGCCGACCTGACCGCCGTCACCTACTGCGACAGCGCTGCCATCAGGGCCCTGTTCCACGCGGCCCGGCGAGTCCGGCTCGCCATTCACGTCAGCACGGGCGGCCCGGTCACCGAGACCCTGCTCAAGGTCTCCGGACTCGACCAGATCGCCACCGTCGTCACCGTCGGCTAGCTGTCCGGCTAGCCGAGGACGAGGAGCTTCCCCCCGATAAGGAGCGCGGTCACCGTGCCCGCCAGCCACAGCAGCCACCAGAGCCCACGGGAGAAGGGCAGGTGGGTGCGGGTGCGCAGGTTGTCCGTGGCGCCGGAGCGCATGCCGTGGGCGATGACCGTCCGCACACCGGACACCAGGAGCAGCCAGGCCACGGCGTAGGCAGCAATGATCTCGGTCGTGCCGTGCGCATAGCGGAGGATCCAGTAGAGCACCACGAGCGCGAAGGGCACAGAAAGCAGGCCGAACGACCTGGCCAGCAGGAACAGCACCCCGACGAGGAGGACGACGAGCAGCCACAGCACGGCCACCGGGTAGCCGAGCGAGATGAGCAGCGCCGCCCCGAGCCCGAACAGGCTCGGGCCCAGGTAGCCGATGAGAAACACGAGCACGACGCGCAGGCCCTCGCCCACGATGCTTGTCCTGCCACCGGAATGCCGGTCAAGGACTATCTCCGCCACGGTCAGGCCGAGGACGGCGGCGAGCAGGGCATGGGCACCTTCGCGGGTCATCCCGGAGAAATGCGCGGCCGGTACCCCAAGCAGCGGTACCAAGGCCACGGCGGCCGTCACCAGCCCGATGACGACGGACTCACCGGACGACAGCGGAAGTTGCACCGGCTGCACGCACGGCATCTTCCCTGCGTGACGAGCTTTGAACGGCCGCACGCCGACGATTTCGCCAGCTGTCGCAGACGGCCGGGCGCCGCTAGCCTCGTGTCGTGGAGATCATTGACGCGGCCGGCCGGTACGCCGATCCGAGACCGCGGCCATCGCCCTGCCCGGCGGCGCCCGGCCCAACAGCGGCCCGACGGTTGCCATCTCCTCACTTGACGGGGCACTCTACGTGGCGTTTCCCGTGCGCGAGCCAGGTTCCGCGCACTCGGACATCGTGGTGACCGCGTCCCGTGATCGCGGCAGGTCCTGGTCCAGGCCAGTGGCCGCGACGCCACGCGACAGCGCGACCTACTTCCAGCCGAACCTGGCCGCCGACGAGCAAGGCCGGGTCGCGATTTCCGCCTTTGCCCTGGCCAACGGCCGAATAGACGAAGTCTTGCTCGTCTCAACGGGGGGCCAGCTCCGCTTCGCTCCACCGCTGCGGGTAACGAAGACTCCATTCGATCCACTCGACCCGGCGACCGCATCCCGCGGCAAGTACGGCATCTGGTGGATCGGTGACTGGCAGGGCATCGCCAGCGGCACTGGGGCATTCCACCTCACGTGGAACGACACCCGCACGGGGAGGCTTGACCTCTTCGCGGCGACGGTGCGCCCGTAGGGGTCAGGCATCCGTCGCCGGCTAACCGGGACCACTCTGTATCAGTTTCTGCGTCCTATACCGGGACATAACGGATGCAGAAATGACCGAAACTGATACAAAGTCGAAAAACTCACAGGAACTGATAGAAAGTCGAGCCGCCCGGCGCGGGTCCTTTCCGTGTCCTGTCCTCACCGCGTCTCGCGGCCTGCGTTTTCCTTGTTCTTTCCGGGTTTCTTACCGGGCTGGCCGGCCACCGCGCCGATGGCCGGCGCGACGGTCAGCCACAGGGCGATGGTGACCACCATGGAGGTCAGGTAGCCGAAGGGCCGCACGCCCACGTCGGTGCTCACGGCGCCGGCGAACAGCATCAGCAGCCAGGCGCTGACGAAGAACGCTGGTCCCGCCGCGATCAGCTTGAAGAACGAATCCATGGCCGGCCTCCAGTCGCGGGTTCTGGATGTGGCCCGGCGGGCAGGGACGGCCCGACGGGGGCAGGAGGGTCGGCTGGCGGCCGGGGCCCGGCGCCGCCGGCCGTGAACCCGGCGAGCCACCTGGGCAGGTACCAGTTGCGGTCACCGAGCAGGACCATCACCGACGGCAGCAGCACGGCGCGGATCACGGTTGCGTCGATCAGCACGGAAACGGCCAGGCCGACGGCGAGCTGCTTGAACTGCTGCAGGTTCAGCATGCCGAAGACCGCGAACACGGCGACCATGATGATCGCGGCGCTGGTCACCACGCCGGCGGTGGACCGGATGCCGTAGGCGACCGCCTGCCGGGTCGGCCGCCCGCTGATGTGGCCCTCCCTGATCCGCGACACGACGAACACGTTGTAGTCCATGGAGAGCCCGAACAGGACCACGAACACGAACAGCGGTATCCACGCCTCGATCACGCCGGGCGCCTGGGTGCCGACCAGCCCCGCGCCCCAGCCGTGCACGAAGACCGCGCTGAGCGCGCCATACGCGGCGCCCACCGAGAGCAGGTTGAGCACCATCGAGGTCGCGGCGATGACCAGCGACCCGAACGAGACGATCATCAGCACGAAGGTAATGCCCATCACGAACAGGATGACCGGCACGATGCTGCTCGCCATCTGGTTATTCCAGTCGATGCGCGCCGCGAGGTCCCCGCCGAGCAGCGCAGTGCCGCCGGGGATCTTCCCCACGGTGGCGGGCACGATCGTGTCGTGCAGCGTGGCCAGGGCCTGCCGCGAGGTGGCGTCATCACCGGACCCGGCCAGCGGGATGTCGATTTCCGCCACGTTGGCCGAAGGGTACAGGGTGGTGTGCACCGGCTGGCCGAGCGCGTTGCTGTGGTAACTGGTCAAGGCCGCGATCTGGCGCTTGGCGACGGCGGAGGTGATGTCCCGCGCCTTCACCACGACCACTGCCGGGGCGGGACGGCCAGGGAAGGCCGCCATGATGTGGTCGTAGCGCTGCACGATCGGGCTGTTCGACGGCAGCATCTGTTGCACGCTCAGGAACTCGGTATGCATGCTGAGGGCGGGCGCGGCCAGCCCGAGCAGCAGGCCCGCGGCGAGCACCGCGGACCGGCCCGGGTGGGAGAGGACACGGGCAAGCACCGCGGTCCAGAACCGGCCGCCGCCGGGGGTACGGCCGACCTTGCCAAGGAACGGGATCCGGGCGAGCTCGACCTTGTCACCGAGCAGCGAGAGCAGTGCGGGCAGCACGGTCACCGAGCCCACCACCGCGATGAGCACCACGGAGATGGTCGCGATCGCGAAGCCGTCGAAGATCTGCACGCCGGCCAGGAACATGCCGGCCATCGCGACCATGACGGTCAGTCCGGAGATCAGCACCGAGCGGCCCGAGGTGGCGGCGGCGGTGCGCAGCGCGGCCTCGCGGCTCGCGCCCTTGGCCCGCTCCTCACGCTCCCGGCGCAGGTAGAAGAGGCAGTAGTCGACGCCGACCGCCATGCCCATCAGCATCATCACCGAGCTGGCCGAGGAGTCCACGTGCAGCGCGTGGCTGATCAGCGCGAGTATCCCGTTGGCGGCCAGGAACGCGGTCAGCGCCAGCACCACCGGCATCATCGCGGCGAGCAGCGCGCCGAACACGACGAGCAGGATGCCGAGCGCCAGCGGGACAACGGTCCATTCGGCCTGCTTCATGTCCTTCATGATCGTGTCGTTGAACCACTTGGACACGCTGGCCTGGCCGACCTCCTCGATCGTGACATCCCGGTGCGCGGCCTGGACCCGCGCGACCGCGTCCTCGACCGACTGCACCCGGTTGGCCGCCGTGTCCGGGTCGCCCTTCATGGAGAACTGGAGGAGCTCCTGTCGGCCGCTCGCCGAGGTGACGGGCGCCCGTACGTCGTTCACTTGTCCGGTCGCCTGAACGGCGGACAGCACGGTACTGGCCGTGGACCGCATCGCCGCTCTGTCCGCCGCGGACGTGCCGGAGCTGGAGATCATCACGAGCTCGCTCGCGGGGTTCTTGATGCCGGCGTTCACTAGCGTCCAGGTCGCCTGGCCTGACTCGCCGACGCCGTACTCGGCCTGGGTCATGGTGGCCTGGCCGACCGCGCTGCCGAGCAGCACGGTCACGATGACGAGCGCCAGCCAGGCGCCGACCGCGGTCAGCCGGTGCCGCGCGCTCCACCCGCCGAGCGTGGCGGCGAGATTAGGCAGGCCGGCCATCACGCACCGCCCGGTTCGAGCTCGCCGGATTCACGCTCGCCCATGTCGAGCCGGAAGGGCGGGTACTGGTCGGTCATCAGGCTGACATAGGCGGCTACCCGGAGCACCCAGCGGTTCAGTCCGAGCACCAGGTCGAACAGCGGTCGCGGGTACCTGCCGGTGAACAGCAGGGCCACCGCGCCGCTCAGCACAAGCAGGGTGATGAGCCCGGGCCAGGACGCGCTGGCCGGGCCCGCGCCGCCGGCCTGCGAGGTGGTCGCCCACGCGCCGCCGAGGAAGATGGCCACGACGAAGATGACGTGCGGAATGACGAGGAACCACTTGACCAGCCAGAGCCACCTGGAGAGCGGCTGGTCCATGCGCGCCTCCATGCGCGCTGGGTACGCCGGATAAGTCGCCGCGCTGCTCATCGAGCATCACCTCCGCGACGCGGTCATGGTGTCAACTCAGCATGGCCACCGCGGGCCGTGCTGCGACACGGCCGGAAGTCCGGTATCGCAGGGCATTGGTCACGCTCTGCGTGCTGCGGTTTGTCGTACTTTGCTGGACTTTAGTCCCTTTTTTACTAGTGGCCGCATGACTGGCGAATAATTCTACAGTCGTCTATGTAATCCAGCGGGACGCACATATCAGATTCTAATTCGCCGCATAGTCCTGCGACTTGGCCGGTTCCGATCGCATAATTATAACAAATAGTTAAGATCTCCTTTAGCTGTAGGTAAGCTCGATATTGACCATTGACCACATTTTCCGGCCATTGTTAAATGCAGCAAGAAAATGTCTCGCATCTGGGACAGTCACGTCGGCGTGCCCGCAGTCCCTAGTGGCACTCTGGTCGGCGGCGCGCGCGCACGGAAAGGCGATGCGTATGCGAACTCCGTGGTCATCGAGGGTTTCTTCGGTAAAGCCCAGACGAAAGTCGCCGCCGGCGGGCTGGCGGAGGTGGCGACTATTCCTCGTCCCGGCGGTGGGCCTTGCGGTCATCGCGCAGCTCACCGTGAGCGCCTCAGCCGGCGCGACCACCAACATCCCCGGGACCAGTGCCGCGACGGCGGCGAGCGGAGGGGTCACGCCGAACCCGGTCAACGAACTCGACTGCAACGGCTGGAGCAACACCTACCCCAGCGTCCGGCAACTCGGCGGTGACCTGTGCACCGACCCAATCAAGGTCCTAAACGGCAAGGCCACCCGATTCAACGACAACGGCTGGTATGTCGGCCACGACGAGCCGAGCACGAAATTCATCTCCAGCCAGCCGGGGTCCGGCAACACGATGACCTACGTGATGAAGATGTCCCAGGACCCCGCCGCGGCGCCCACCGCGAATGGCAGCGTAGTCGACTACGCCCAGCTGTCCATCGCGCCCTGGTTCGGGCTGCCCCTCTGTGACTCGAAGTCCTACCCGCAGAACACGTGCGCGCCCGACAGCGACACCAACGGCGGGCAGATCGATAACCCCAATGGGGCCGGCTCGGCGTTCATGGAGTTGCAGTTCTACCCGCCGGGCTACACCCCGTTCGTCGACAGCGCGAGTTGCAGCACCACCAAGTGGTGCGCCGCGCTGACCATCGACAGCCTGGAGTGCACCTTCGGCTTCGCCACCTGCAACAACAACTGCATAGAGCCGGTTAACTTCGCCTACCTGCAGACCAACGGTGTTCCCTCCGGGCCGCCGAGCCCGCAGCTGGCCGACGTGAATACGTTCCTGCCCAATGCCAGCACGCTGATGATCAACCCCGGTGACGTCGTGGTGGTCTCCATCTCCGACCCGCCGCAGGGGTTCACCACGATAATCAGCGACTTGACCACTCATCGGACCGGGTTCATGACCGCCAGCGCGGCGAACGGCTTCATGAACACGAACATCGCCGACTGCTCGGGCACTCCGAACACCTTCCACGCGGAATACAGCACCGCCCAGCAGCAGAACCAGGTGCCGTGGGCCGCGCTTGAGGGCGGCGTGCTGATGCAGCAGGAAATCGGCCACGGCGAGGTCTGCAACTCGGTGGCGAACCAGGACCCGTTCAGCACCACCTACCCCAACGGCCAGTCCTACAGCGACCCGAACACTTATGACACCTGCCTGGGCGGGTCGGAAGGTCCGAACGCAGTCGGTGAGGGCCCGTGCAGCCCGTCCACGGATGTCTGCCAGAACGCGACAACTCAGGGTCCGACCGGCCCGGTGGCCTGCCCGAACAACAACGCGGCGACCGGCGGGCTCTGCGAGTACGCCGACGGCTTCTGCTTCCAGCAGGGGACGCGCACTGTGCTCATCAACGGCGCGCCGGCCACGGCGTCAGCGCGGACCAACGAGTGCTTCAACAACCGGTATCAGAACGGTGACCTGGACTTCGATGGCCAGCCGTACCAGGCTGACTGGCCGAACGGCAGCCCGAACTTCCCGACGACGTTCCAGTACGCCGGGCCGTTTACCGTCGGCGGCCATTCGTATCCGCAGGTCCAGTTCGAGTCCGACGTCGGCGGATCCTCGAACCTCTGCGACCCAGGGACGGGCGCGCGCTGCACCGTCCCGCCGATCAGCGCCAAGTTCTACCCGTTCTGGTCGCTCGGCCCGCTGGCCAGCTTCGGCCCGCTGGCCGGCCTCGGCCCGCAGGCCAGCCTCAGCCCGCTGGCCAGCCTCGGCGGCCGCACCGCCGGCTGCGTGTGGAACTTCGGCAACGACCAGCCAAGGACCGTCACGGACTTCGGCAAGGACGCCCAGTACGGGACGCCTGACGTAGCCCGCTACGGGGGCACGATCATCAGTGCCCCGGCTCCGAACCCGGAATTCGCCGGCTCCTGCAGGATCTAGCTACAGACAAGATCTAGCGACAGAAAGGCCAGCTCTGGGGCGCCCCGTCAGCAGGAGGGGCGCCCCAGCCACTTGCCAGCTGTGCAGCGAGCCCATCGAGCCAGGATCCTGCGGAGTAGTTTCGCCAGAGGGAGCACTACCTTCCGTTCTGACTCTCATGGAGGCGATGCGTGGCGGAGATCTGGCACGACGAGGCGGCGGGCGCATGGCTCGCCGAGATGCGCTCGACCAGCTACGCCTTTGGGCTGGCAGACGGCGGCGCGGCACTGCGCCACCTGCACTGGGGCGCGCCGCTGCCGCGCGCGGCGGTGCCCGGGCTGCTCGCGGTGGCCGCCGGCGCCGTGCCGCGCCACGAGCTGCGGCTCAGCATGGCCCCGAGCGAGCGCCCCGACGAGTACGTCCCGTGGGGCGGGCTGCGCTTCGACGAGCCGTCGCTGAAGGCCGAGTTCGGCGACGGCACCCGGGGCGTCGAATGGCGCTTCGCCGGCCACCGGGTCACCAGGCAGGGGCCCGCGGTCACGTTGGAGGTCGGCCTCGCCGACACCGCCTACCCGCTGCGAGTCACCCTCGGCTACCGCGTCTACGACGACTTCGACGTGCTCGACCGGTGGGCCACGGTGCGGCACGACGGCGATGGCGACGACCCGCCCATCGTGATCAGGCAGGCCCACTCGGCGAACTGGCCGCTGCCGCCGCGCGGCGGCTGGCGGCTGCGTTACCTGCACGGCGGCTGGGGCGCGGAGACCCAGCTCGCGCAGACCGCGCTCACCCCGGGCAAGCTGGTGCTCGAGAGCCGCCGCGGCACCACCAGCCACCAGCTCAACCCCTGGTTCACGCTGGACCCGGACGGCACCGCCACGGAGGAAGACGGCGAGGTGTGGAGCGGCGCGCTCGCCTGGAGCGGCTCATGGAAGCTGGTGTTCGAGACCACGGCCGGCGGCCTGGTCCATGCCTGCGGCGGGGTGAACGACTTCGACTGGTCCTATCTTCTGTCCCCCGGAGATGAACTAGTCCTGCCGCGGTTCGCCGGACTATACACAACGGGGGGTTTCGGTGCCGCGAGCCGCGAATGGCACGCCTGGCAGCTGGCCCACGTCCTCGGCCGCGGTGACGATCGCGCCGGGATGACCACGCCCGGCTGGGCGCCCTCCGCACTCCCCGCACCCCCCGCACCCCCCGTTCCCGCCCCTGCCTCGCATGGTTGTGGCAACCAGCCGCCTATCGCCGTATCGTTGGCGCAACCATCGCGATCCGCCCCCGGGCCGGCTGTCCCGGAGCAGGATGAGCCGCCGCTGCGCCCGGTCCTTTACAACTCATGGGAAGCCACCTCCTTTGACGTGAACGAGGCGGGGCAGATCCGGCTGGCCGAACTCGCCGCGCGCCTCGGCATCGAGACCTTCGTGATGGACGACGGCTGGTTCGGCGAGCGTCACCACGACCGGGCGGGCCTTGGCGACTGGACGGTCAACCCGCGGAAGTTCCCGCGCGGCCTCGGCCCGCTCATCGAGCGGGTCAACGACCTGGGCATGGGGTTCGGGCTGTGGGTCGAGCCGGAGATGGTGAACCCGGACAGCGACCTGTACCGGCAGCACCCGGACTGGGTGTTCCACTTTGACGGGCGTACCCGGTCGGAGCAGCGCAACCAGCTCGTGCTCAACCTGGCCAGGCCCGACGTGGCCGACTGGATGTTCGGCACGCTCGACCGGCTGCTGTCGCAGAACCGGATCGAGTTCGTCAAGTGGGACATGAACCGCTCGTTCTCCGAGCCGGGCTGGCCGGAAGTGTTCCTGGCGGGCGATAACCCGGAACGCGCCTGGACCGACTACGTGCACAACCTCTACGCGGTACTCGACGCGCTGCGCGCCGCCCACCCGGGCGTCGACTTCGAGTCCTGCGCAAGCGGCGGCGGGCGCGTCGACCTGGGCATCTTGCGCCGCGTCGAGCAGGTGTGGACCTCGGACAACACCGACGCCTGGGACCGGGTCAAGATTCAGGAGGGCTTCACTCAGGCGTACCCGCCGCAGGTCATGATGGCCTGGGTGACCGACAGCCCCAACTTCCTCACCCGTCGCGAGCTGCCACTCAGCTTCCGGTTCCACGTGGCGATGGCCGGCGCGCTCGGCGTCGGCGGCGACCTGCTGCGCTGGACCGACGCGGAACTCGCCGAGGCGGCGGGGCTGATCGCGGCGTACAAGGAGATCCGCCCGATCGTGCAGCGCGGCCGGCTGTACCGGCTCGCGTCGGTGGCCGGCGGGCCGTCTGGGGCGGGCGGCGCGTCGGGGGCGTTCGCCGCCAGCCAGTACGTCTCAGGCGACGACGTGGTCCTGCTCGCCTGGTGGGGACCCCAGCCATGCGGCGCCCGCCCGCCCCGGATCCGGCTGGCCGCCCTGGACCCCGCCGCCCGTTACCGGGACATCGCTTCCGGCGCCGAGCACCGGGGCGCGGCGCTGCTCGCGAACGGCCTGCTGCTGCCCGAGGAGACGGCGAGCACCTTCGGCAGCACCCTCGTCCGCCTCATCCGCGAGTAGGGCACGCCATCCGCGGAACATCCCCCACACCACCGGGCTTGACGACCGGCTGAGCCAGCCCGCAACCGGTCGCGACTTAACTAAGTCTTAACTAGTGGAAGAAGCGCAGGCTCGTCGGCGGAACCGGCTGGCACCTGGCCGCTTCTCCCGCCGGTCACACCAGGTGAGCCCGGAATCAGGAGGCTGCCATGAAAATCCCGCGCACCACCACGACCGTCTCGATCGCGAGCGCCGCCGCGCTGCTGGCGATTCTCCCCGCGTGCGGCCGGGCTGACCAGGGGGGCCAGCCCGGTACAGGATCCATGTCGTCCGCCACCACCTCCGTCACCGCACCCGGAAAGACCGCGACGCAAGGCCAGTCCCCCGCGACGGGCCAGCCGGGCTCGGTCACCGCGTCACCGTCCTCGTCGTCCCAGGTCCTGTCGTTCCGGCTCGCCTACCCGTGGCACTGGCCGAACGACGCTGCCATGCCCGGGCACGTCTCCCACGCCGCGTACGTGTCGCCGGTGCCCGAACTCGTCCAGATCAAGGTGGGTAGTCACCCGGCCGCATCGGGCGAGCGAGCGTACGACCGGATCTCGTTCACCTTCACGAACGCCTACCCCAGCTACCAGATCGCGTTCGCGGGCAAACTTGTCGCGGACGGCAGCGGCCGGGTCATCCCGCTCGGCGGCCAGGGCGTGCTCAAGATCGTCTTCACCGGAGCCCAGGCACACACCGCCGACGGAACGAAGTCGTCGGTCATCTCGCAGCCGTCGTCGAGCATCGGCTTCCAGCGGATGACGGACTACGCGCAGGCCGGCGACTTCGAGGGCGTGCTGAGCTACGGCATCGGCATCACCTGGCCGGGCGGGCACTCCAACCCGCAGATCCCGGTCCGCGCGTACGAGGAGGGGACGGTGGTCGGCGGCCAGCACCGCTACACGGTGGCGATCGACATCGACGCCAGTATCCCGGCATAACGTCCTGGGCGCGGAGCCCGGCCGGCTGGCACCGTGGCGGGACCGGCGTCGATCCCGTGGAGCAGGGAAAGGACCCTGCATGACACGCTTCGCCGAGCGCACCGCCGTCGTCACCGGAGCCGCATCCGGCATCGGCGCGGCCACGGCCCGACGGCTGGCGCAGGAGGGTGCCGCTGTCGTCGTCGCGGACGTCGCCGCGGCCGGGGAAGAGGTCAGCGCCCAGATCAACGCGGCCGGCGGTCGTGCCGCCTTCGTCCGCGCCGACGTCGCTGACGAGCAGGACTGGACCGCCATCGTGCAGGCCGCGCATGTCTTCGGGCTCGTGCACCTGCTGGTCAGCAACGCGTTCACGCAGCACGTCGCCCCGGTCCACGAGACCTCGCGGGCCTCCTGGGACCGTCAGCTCGCGGTCAACCTGACCGGCGCGTTCCTCGGATTCCGCGCCGTACTTGACGACCTGCGCGCGACCCGCGGCAGCGCCGTGCTTGTCTCCTCCGTGCACGCGCACGCCGGGTTGCCCGGCCATGCCGCCTACGCCGCCTCGAAAGGCGGGCTGCTCTCGCTGTGCGGCCAGCTCGCCGTTGAGTACGGACCGGAGGTGCGGGTCAATGCCGTGATCCCCGGCCCGGTCATGACCGCCGCCTGGGACCGGGTCGGCGAGGAAGGCCGCCGCCGCAGTGCCCGGGCCACCGCGGCGGGCCGGCTCGGCAGGCCAGAGGAGGTAGCCGCGGCGATCGCCTTCCTCGGCAGCCGGGACGCCTCCTACGTGACCGGGGCGAGCCTGGTCGTCGACGGCGGGTGGAGCGTCGTGAAGGACTCGGCCTGACGGGGAAGGCAGGGAGAATGAGGATCACCCGGGTCGAGACGTTCCTGGTCCCGCCGCGCTGGCTCTTCTGCCGGATCGAGACCGGCGATGGCATCGTCGGCTGGGGTGAACCGGTGGTGGAGGGCCGCGCCGAGGTGGTGCGCGCCGCGGTCGAGGTCTTCACGGAGTACCTCATCGGCGCGGATCCGCTACGGATCTCGGACACCTGGCAGGTACTTAGCCGCGGCGGCTTCTACCGCGACGGCCCGGTGCTCTCCAGCGCCGTCGCCGGCATCGACCAGGCGCTGTGGGACATCGCCGGCCAGGCCTACGGTGCCCCGGTGCACGCGCTGCTCGGCGGCGCAGTGCGCGACCGGGTCCGCGTGTACGCGTGGGTGGGCGGCGACGAGCCGTCCGAACTGCGGGAGCAGATCGCGGCGCAGGTCGAGGCGGGCTTCACCGCGGTGAAGATGAACGCCTGCGGCCGGATGTCGCCGATTGCCTCCGCCGCCGAAGTGGCGGCGGTGATCGCGCGCGCGGCGACGGCCCGCGACGCGCTCGGCCCGGAGCGGGACATGGCGATCGACTGCCACGGCCGCTTCACGACCGCGACCGCGCGCCGGATCCTGCCCGAGCTCGCGGCGCTGAGCCCGCTGTTCGTCGAGGAGCCGGTACTGCCGGAACACGGCCACGCTCTCCCGGCGGTCATCGCGTCGACCTCGGTGCCGGTCGCGGCCGGCGAGCGGGTCTTCAGCCGCGCCGGCTTTCTTCCGCTGCTCCAGGCGGGCGTTGCGGTGGTACAGCCGGACCTGTCGCACGCCGGGGGGATTACCGAGGTCGTGCGGATCGCGTCGCTCGCGGACACCTTCGGCGCGCACCTGGCCCCGCACTGCCCGCTCGGTCCGATCGCGCTCGCGGCCAGCCTCCAGGTCGGCTTCGCCACCCCGAACCTGCTGATCCAGGAGCAGAGCCTCGGCATCCACTACAACAAGGACGCCGACCTGCTGTCGTACGTGACCGACCCGGCGCCGTTCCGCTTCACCGACGGCCACGCCCGCCTCACTCAGCAGCCCGGCCTCGGCGTGAGCATCGACGAGGCGGCGGTGCGCGCCGCGGACCGGGCCGGTCACCGCTGGCGCAACCCGGTGTGGCGCCATCCCGACGGCTCGTTCGCCGAATGGTTATACCTCTGCCTCAGAACCGACAATTGTGACCATTAGTATTAAGTAGGTTTTAGTAAGCCTCTGTATATCCGCATTTCCCCTCGCGTGCCATTGAATCGTGCCACTATTAGCCCGGTATTGCTGGTAAAGGGAATTGGCCTCGCTGTTGTCCAGGTAGTGGAGAGACGTTGGACTTTTCGCTGAGCGCGGAGCAGCAGGAACTCAAGGAGGCCGCGGTCGCTTTCGCGCGCGGGGAACTGGATCAGGGCCTGGCGGAGCGCGAAGAGGCGGGCGCGTTCTCCCCGGCGGCGTGGCGCGCGTGCGCGAAGTTCGGCGTCCAGGGGCTGCCGGTGCCTGCCGGGCTCGGCGGCCAGGGCGCCGACATCCTGACGACGGTCCTCGTCATGGAGGCGCTGGGTTACGGGTGCCATGACAACGGGCTGATCTTCTCACTGAACGCGCAGATGTGGAGCCTGGAGCTGCCGCTTGTGAAGTTCGGCAGCCCGGCGCAGCAGCAGGCCTACCTGCCCGGGCTGATCTCCGGGGACCTCATCGGGGTGCACGCGATGACCGAGCCCGACTCCGGTTCCGACGCGTACGCGATGCGAACCCGGTTCGAGCGTCAGGGCGACGGCTACCTGCTCAACGGGACCAAGCTGTACATCACCAATGCCCCGGTCTCCGACGTGGTGCTGGTCTTCGCCGTCGATCCGGGCAAGCCTAAGGTAGCGGCCATCTCGGCCTTCCTCGTGGAGAAGGGGACGCCAGGGTTCACCGTCACCCGGGGCCTGGACAAGATGGGGCTGCGGACTTCCCCGATGGGTGAGGTCGTCCTCGATGACTGCTACGTCCCGGCCGGCCACCGCGTGGGCCGAGAGGGCGCCGGGATGGCGATCTTCAACTCCTCGATGACCTGGGAACGCTCCTGCATCCTGGCCAGCGCGCTCGGCGTCATGCAACGGCAGGTGGAGGCGTGCACCGCGTACGCGCGGCAGCGTAAGCAGTTCGGGCAGCCGATCGGCAAGTTCCAGGCGGTGGCCGGCAAGATCGCCGACATGTACCTGCGGCTCGAGGCGGCGCGGCTGCTTGTCTACCAGGCCGCGTGGCTCGGCCAGCAGGGCAAGCTAGCGCTGGCCGAGGCAGCGGCCGCGAAGCTGTTCACGTCCGAGGCGTGGGTCGCCTCGAGCCTGGACGCGATCCAGGTGCACGGCGCCTACGGCTACCTGAAGGAAAGCGGTGTCGAGCGGGACCTGCGGGACGCCGTCGCGAGCACCATCTACTCCGGTACCTCGGAGATCCAGCGAGTGATCCTGGCCCGGATGCTGGGCCTCTGAGTCCGCGATCACGGAGAGGAAAGCAGAAGCACAATGGCGTACCTGCTGCACCACCTGCTGAGGGACAGCGCCGCGCGGTCACCGGAGCGGCCCGCGGTGGCCGACGACGGGCATGTGCTCACCTATGCCGAGCTTGACGCGCTGAGCAACCGGGTCGCCCGCGCGCTGCTCGCGCAGGGGGTGGCGCCGGGGGACCGGGTGGGCATTCTCGCGCGCAAGTCGGCCGTCTCGGTGGTGGCGTTGTTCGGGGTGCTGAAGGCCGGGGGCTGCTACGTGCCGCTTGACCCGAAGTCGCCGGCCGCGCGGCTGGCCACCATCATGACCGACAGCGGCATCACGGTCGTGCTGGCCGGCCCGGCGGCCGCCGGCCAGGCGTCCGCCGGCGCCGGCGCCGTTCCCGCGCTGCGTGCCGTGGTCGTGGCCGGCCCGAACCGGGATGGCCAGGCGGCGGCCGGGCCAGCGCTCGGGCCAGTGCTCGGGACTGGGGGCGAGGGCGCGGACCTGGTGCCGTGGGAAGCGGTACTTGCCGAGCCCGCCGGGGCATTGCCGGCCGGCCTGACGATCGAGACCGACCTGGCCTACATCCTGTACACGTCCGGGTCGACCGGGACGCCCAAGGGCGTGATGATCTCCCACCGCGCCTCGCTGACCTTCGTCGACTGGGCGGCGCAGTGCGCGGGGCTGGGGGAGGAGGACCGGGTGTGCAGCCCGGCGCCGCTGCACTTCGACCTGTCGGTCTTCGACATCTTCGCCAGCTGCCGGGCCGCCGCGTGCATGGTCGTGGCCCCGGAGAACATGACCGTCTTCCCCTCGCGCCTCGCCGGGTGGATCGGCCGGGAGCAGGTCACGGTCTGGTACTCGGTGCCGTCGGTCCTGACGATGCTCGCGGAGTACGGGAACCTGCGGGAGGCCGGCCTGTCCCAGCTGCGGGCGGTGATCTTCGCCGGTGAGGTGTTCCCGGCCAAGCACCTGTCCAAGCTGATGGCCGAGCTGCCCGGCCCGCGCTACCTGAACTGGTACGGGCCGACCGAGACCAACGTGTGCACCTGGTATGAGGTACCCCCCGGGGCGGAGCTGACCGCGCCGGCGCCGATCGGGCGGGCCTGCGCGAACACCGACGCGTTCGCGGTCACCGCCGGTGGCGACCGGGTAGCGAGGCCGGGCCAGGAAGGCGAGCTGCACGTGCGGGGGCCCGGGCTGATGAGCGGCTACTGGGGCGATCCGGCCAAGACCGCCGCGATGCTGGTCACCAACCCGTTCCAGGCGGCCTACGCCGAGGCGGCCTACCGTACTGGTGACCTGGTGACGCTGGACGAGGCGGGCGACTTCATCTTCCTCGGCCGGCGGGACGGGATGGTCAAGACGCGCGGCTACCGGGTGGAGCTCGGCGAGGTGGAGGCGGCGCTTTACGCCTGCCCGGCCGTCCGCGAGGCGGTCGTGCTGCCGGTGCCGGATGAGCTGCTCGGCAGCCGGCTGCGCGCGGTCATCAGCGCCGAGGGCAGCCTGACCAGGGAAGAGGTCCTTGACCACTGCCGTCGGCGGCTGCCGGGGTACATGGTCCCGGATGTGGTGGAGTTCTGCCAGGCGCTGCCCAGGACATCCACCGGCAAGGTCGACCGGGCCGGCCTGCGCGGCACGCCGGGCTGGCGAACTCCAGCCGACTCTCTAGACAGGGGATTACGCGAGATGGACCAGCAGATTGCGTCGCGGCTCGGGGCCGATCTGTTCCTGGTGCACGCGCCGAGCGTGTTCGACTTCCGTGAGCGCGATGACATGCTGTTCGCTTACCTCAGCGACAGCGACAGCGTGAACGTGACCTCGATTTACGAGATGTACCCGATCGGCTGGTTCTCGCTCAAGCAGCACCTGGCCGATCACGGCCTTGACGTCAAGATCGTGAACGTGGCATCGCTGATGCTGCAGTACCCCACGCTGGATATCAAAAGGCTGCTCGGACGACTTGAAGCGCCGGTGTTCGGTTTTGACCTGCACTGGATGACCCAGTGCCAGGGCGCGATCGAGCTTGCCGCCCTACTGAAGGAGGTCCACCCGGACGCGCTGACGATCTTCGGCGGCATCTCCGCGACCTACTACGCCGACCAGCTCATCCAGTACCCGAGCGTGGACGTCGTGGTCCGCGGCTACGACACGCTCGCGCCGGTGGCCGACCTGGTGGCCAGGGCCCGCAAGGGCGGCCGGGACCTGCGGTCCATCCCGAACCTGCTCTACAAGGACCGCGGCGGGGAAGTTCGTGACGCCGGCTTCACCCACAAGCCCGCCGCGAACTACAACGACGCGCGCAACGACTGGTCCTACTACCAGGACACCCCGGTCACCGGGCTGTCGTCCGCCAAGCTCATCATGACCTTGCCGAACACCGGGTGCGCGCACGACTGCGGGTGGTGCGGCGGGTCCAAGTTCGCGTACCGCAACATCATGGACGTCCGCAAGACCCTGATCCAGAAGGACATCGACCTCATCGTCCAAGAGCTCCGGACCATGGGCGAGGCCGCGAAGCGAACCTCGATCTACGCGCTGCAGTGCTACTCGGAGAACAAGACCCGGATGCACGCCTACCTGGACGCGGTCAAGGAGATGGGCTACGCAACCGTCTCCTTCGAGCAGTTCAACCTCACACCCGCCGACACGCTCAAGAAGATGGGCGAGTCCACCGCCGCCTACATCATGCTCTCGCCGGAGTCGCACGACCCGAAGATCAGCGCCGCGGCCGGGCGGGGCACCTACACCATGGAGCAGATGGAGAACTGGATACCGCGTGCCCTGGACGCCGGGGTCAAGGGCATCATGATCTGGTTCTTCATCGGCATGCCGGACCAGGACCGCCAGTCGGTCACGGACACCATCGCCTACTCCGAGCACCTGATCAAGAAGTTCGGCGGATGGGCGGCGCTGCCGCTGATCTGCCCGATGGTGCCGTTCCTCGATCCCGGCTGCCGGTTCTTCGAGCAGCCGCAAGAGCACGGCTACCGCATCTACCACCGCACCCTGGAAGATCACCGCCGCGCCATGGTGGAGCCGTTGTGGCACCGGCGACTGAACTACGAGACGCAGTGGCTGTCCCGCCGCGAGCTGCAGGACGTCTCCTACGAGGCGATCGCCCGCCTGGTGGAGATCAAGGGCGAGCATAACGTGCTGCCCGCCACGTTCTGCAACGCGGTCCTCGACACCATCAAGGAGACCAGGCAACTGCTTGGCGAGATGGAACGCGCGCTGACCCTCGACCGCACCCTCCCGCCCGGGCTGCGCGACGTGATCCGCGCCTACAACCGCAAGATCCTCGCCTACTCAAGCGACCAGATCATGCCGGTGCGCCGCCCGTTCGGCGGCCGCTGGTTCGACGACCACACCATCCCGCGCGCGATGATCGACGACCTGCTCGCCACCCCCGCCGCGGCGGGGCGCTAGCCGCCGCGGCAACCTGCCACCCGGTAGGGCCTTGCGTCTCCTTCAAGGAGGGCTGGCAGACCCGCGCCGACGGGACCTTCGCGCCTGTGCCCGGGCAGGACCGGGGCTCACCATGAGAGCCAGGAGTCCGGTGACCGCGAGAACGGAGGGGCCCCATGAACATTCCACTGGCGCCCGCCGCGACGCTGGCCGGGCCCGAGCAGGCGGCGGACAGCGGGCTCGCCCCGTACGTCGTGAGCGAGGCCGTGTGGGCGCCATCAGTGCACAACACGCAGCCGTGGTGGTTCACCGCGGATCCCGGCGGCCTTTGCCTGTACGCCGACCAGGGCCGGCAGCTGGCCGCCGCCGATCCCGACGGCCGCGAGATGCTACTCAGCTGCGGGGCGGCGCTGTTCACCGCCCGCCTCGCGCTTCGCGCGGCCGGCTGGGTTCCCGGTGCGCAGATCCTGCCCGAGCCGGCCGAGCCGCTGCTCGTCGCCCGGCTGACCTGGCAGCACCGCGCGGCACCGACCACGTTCGAGCGCCGGCTGGCCGCCCAGGTCCGTCAGCGGCGGTCGCACCGGGGCGGGTTCGACCCGCTGCCGCCGGCACCGCAACTCCTCGCGGAACTCGTTGAAGGCGCCGCCAGGTACGGCGCGGTGCTGCAGGTCGTCTCCGATGAGGGCATCCGGGCCGCGCTCGCCGAGGTGGTACAGGAGGCCGAGCAGGCACTTGCGCTGGACAGCGCCCGCGCCCGCGAGCGCGTCGTGTGGACGAGCCCGCCCGGCAGCATCAGGGACGACGGAGTCCCCACGGACGCCTACCCGGCGCGGGCCGAGCGGACCTTCCCGTACTTCCCCGCCCCCGGCTTCGCCCACGGCCGCGGCTGGGGAATGCCGCCGCTGAGCACCCTGCCGGGCCGGTCCGCCGGGACCGTGTGCGTCCTGGCGACCAGCTCCGACGAGCCCGCCGACTGGGTCGGCGCCGGCCAGGCACTGCAGCGCATCTTGCTGACCAGCGCCGCCTGTGGCGTGGCGGCCGCGCTGCACAGCCAGCCGTTCCAGCTCGGCCGGGGCCGCGGTCTTGTCGGCCTGCGGCCGGGCTTGTACCCGCACCTCATACTCCGTTTGGGCGTGACCACCCAGGTCGCCGTCGGCGTCCGGCACCCGCCGGGCAGCGTCCTGATCGTGAATCCCTAGTACCGCCGAAACCCTGGTACCGGGCAATCCCCTAGTACCGCACCCGGACGACCGTCGGCGGCTACGCCTGGTGGACGCGCCGTCCGCTGATGAGGCCCGGGGTGATCCGCACCCACACGTCGCGCGCACCTGGCGCCCACGGCTCAAGGCCGGTGCCATGCTCAAGGCCGCGCACGCCGTGCTCGTCCGCGACCGTGCGCGCGTGCCCCTGCATCAGGACACTCCAGCCTGCACGGTTCACCAGGTCGAAGTGGTCGGCCTCGAAGCTGACCGGCCCGTTGGCGCACGCCGCGAGCAGCGTGTCCGGCGCGGTGCGGAAGACGATGGTCCCCGCCGCGACGGCGTAGTTGACGGGCAGCATCACGATCCCTTCGGCGGACATGAGCCCGACCCGGCCGACACCGCCGGGTTCCAGCAGGTCGAGGCACTCCTCGGGGCTCAGTGTCCGCAGTTCCCGCGCATGGGCGGGAACTTGCGCGCCCTTGCCCGCGTCCTGGGCCGCTGTGGTGCCCCTCGTCCAGCCAGCCATCTGCCCCACCTCCGTTATCGACGGGATATCCCCCTGCCCAGCCTGGCCCTCGGTCCTGGCGGGCGCTCCGGCCAAACGTCCCGTTCGGCCGGGCCTGCCGAGGTGGCGAAGGTCCCAGCCAAAACAGTTTGCGACTTAACCGGTTTTCGTGATCGATTTGCCTTATGTTCAATAAGGCGCGCATCTGGGGCAAGGCCCGCTGGCAGAGCTGGTGGTCGATCATCCGCGTCCTGCCGCAGGCCGGACGGGCCGTCCCGGTCGCCGCGCTGCTGAACCTGGTCATCGGCCTGCTGCCGCTCGGGTTCGTGGTCGCGACCAGCGTCGCCATCTCCCGGGTCCCCGCGCTCGGGCAGCCAGCGCACGACGCCTGGGGACCCGTGCTCGCGGCGATGACCCTGGCCATCGTCGCGCTCCTGCTGCAAAGTGCCCTGTCGCCGTTCCAGGCCGCGTTCAGCGAGCTGATCAGCCGGCGGGTCGACGGCTTCTGCACCAGGCGGCTGATGCGCGCCACGCTCACCGACGCACCGGTGGCCCAGCTTGAGCAGGCAGCCGTGCTCGACAAGCTGAGCGACGCCCGCCGCGGCCTCGTCGATTACTTCACGACGCCGGGCCAGGCCGCCGCGGGCCTGGTCACGCTCATCGCGCGGTACGCCCAGCTGCTCGGCGCGGTAGTGATCACCGGGATCGTGCTCGGGCCGCTCGCCGCGCTGCTGATCGCCGCCGCGGCCCTGGTCGCCCGGGTCGGCAACCGGGGATCGCTGTCCCGCTGGTCGATGATCATCGACCGGCTGTCGTCGGCGCGGCGCAAGATGTTCTACGTCTTCGATACCGGCAGCGAGCTGGCCGCCGCCAAGGAGATCCGCGTGCTCGGGACGCTGCCCTGGTGGCGCGCGCGGGGGGAGCAGGAGTCCGACGCCTACCTGCGGCCGCTGTGGCGCGACCGGCGCCGCATCTTCCTCGGGCCGTTCGTCTGGTTCAGCCTGGCCGTGCTCGCCTGCGCCGTCGCGGTGCTCGTCCTGCTGCGGAACGCCGCGGTAGGCGGCGGGCTCAGCGTGCTCGACCTCTCCCTCGCCATCCAGGCGATCCTCATCCCGCTGCGGTTCGGCGTGTTTTTCCCCGAGGCCGACGTGCAGACGCAGTACGGCATGCTTGCCCATGACTCGATACAAGGCATCGAGCGGGCCGCCGCGGAAGGGGCGAGCCTGCTGCCTTCCGGTTCGCGGCAAGCGCAGGACACGCCGCGGGAGGCGATCCGGTTCGAGCAGGTGAGCTTCGGCTACCCGGGCAGCGACCGCCGCGTGCTCGACGAGGTGGACCTCGAATTCCCCGCGGGCAGTTCCACGGCGATCGTGGGCCTGAACGGAGCGGGTAAAACCACCCTGGTCAAGCTGCTCGCCCGGCTGTACGAGCCGACGAGCGGCCGGATCCTGGTGGACGGCACCGACCTGGGCGAGTTCGACATGAGGTCCTGGCAGCGGCGCCTGGCGGTGATCTACCAGGACTACATCAGGTACGAGTTCGACGCGGCGACCAACGTCGGCCTCGGCGCGCCCGAGCACATGCACGACCGCGACGCGATCGCGCGGGCCTGCGAATGGGCCGGCGCCACCGAGGTGATCGACGGCCTGCCCCAAGGCCTGGACACAGTGCTGTCCAGCCGCTACCCGGGCGGCACCGACCTGTCCGGCGGCCAGTGGCAGCGCATCGCCCTCGCCCGCGCGCTGTTCGCCACCGGCGCCGGAGCATCCGTGCTCGTGCTCGACGAGCCGACCGCGCAGCTCGACGTCCGGGCCGAGGTCGCCTTCTTCGACCGGTTCCTCGAGCTGACGCAGGGCCTGACGACCGTGGTCATCTCGCACCGCTTCTCCACCGTGCGCCGCGCGCAGCGGATCGTGGTGCTCGAGCACGGCCGGATCACCGAGCAGGGCAGCCACGAGGAACTGCTCGCGCTCGGCGGCCGCTACGCCCAGCTGTTCGAGCTGCAGGCGCGCCGGTTCTCGGCCGGCGACGAGGTCGAGCCGGAACAGCACAAAAACACGGAGCAGGAAGACGCGCTGTCATGAGGATCGTCCGGGCCGCCCGCTACCTGTTCTCGCTCGGCCTCCAGCTTGACCGGGGCCGCCTCCTGCGCGCCGTCATGCTGATGTTCGCCGGCTACATCGCCGCGCCGCTCGCCGCCCTTGCGCTGCGCAGCCTTACCGACAGCCTGCTTGGCCGGCAGGCCGGGACCGCGCTTACGTTCGCGCTGCTCGCGGCGGTGCTGCTTGTCGCGCAGCTGATGCTGAGCCACTTCGCGCACCTTGACTACTTCGAGGTGGCGGAGCTGCAGCAGAACCGGCTGCGCGGCGAGCTGATGGACCTGGTGAACGGCCCGCCGGGCATCGAGCACCTAGACCGGGCGGACTTCGCCGACAACACCGGCCTGGTGCGCGACGGCCTGTTCGGCTCGACCCGGGCGCTGGAGGCCGTGCTGCAGCTCGCCGGGCTGCTGCTGCAGACGGCGATCACCGCCGGGATCCTCATCGACCTCGACCCGTGGTTCGCCTTCCTGCCGCTGTGCGCCGTGGTCCCGGTGCTGCTCGAGCGCGTGGCGCAGAACGCGGTCGAGTCGGCCCGGGAGCGGACGGCGACACGTTTGCGGCTCAACAAGCACCTCATCGAACTCGCGACCAGCATCGGGCCGGTCCGGGAGCTGCGCTTGTTCGGCAGCGAGGGCGAGCTGCTCGCCAGGCAACGGGCCACCTGGGACGAGGTCACCGCGGTGATGTGGCGCGGCCAGCTCAAGGCGGCCGGTTACCGCGCGATCGGCCAGGGCTTCTTCGCGCTCGGCTACGGCGGCGCCATCGTGCTCGAGCTGGCCAGCGCCGTGCACGGGCACGCCTCGGTCGGCGACCTGGTGCTGGTGATCACGCTCGCGGTCCAGGTGAGCGTGCAGGTATCCGGCGCGCTCGGGCTGCTTTCGCTGCTGCAGACCGCGGGCCGGACCGTCGAGCGCATCGAGGCGCTGCGGTCGATCGCCGCGAGCACGCCGCGTCGCGCCGGTCTCGCCGGCCCGCCGGGCCGCCTGGAGCGGGGGATCCTGCTGGAGGACGTCAGCTTCAGTTACCCGGGTTCGGCGGAGCCCGTGCTGTCCGGGGTGAGCCTGCACATCCCGCCCGGCCAGACGCTCGCGCTCGTCGGCGAGAACGGGGCGGGGAAATCCACGCTGGTCAAGCTGCTCTGCGGGCTGTACCAGCCGACCAGCGGGCGGATCCTGGTCGACGAAACCGACCTGGCCGACATCGACCCCGAGCGGTGGCGGGCCCGGGTCGGCCCGCTCTTCCAGGACTTCACCAGGATCGAGCTGACGCTGCGCGAGAGCATTGGCCACGGCGACGTCGCCAGGGTCGCGGACCTGTCGGCCGTGGGGGAGGCCGTGTCGCAGGCCCGTGCCGAGCGCGTGCTCCGGTCGGTGTCCGGCGGCCTTGGCGGGTACGTCGGGCGCTCCTACGACCACGGCGCCGAGCTGTCCGGCGGGCAGTGGCAGACGATCGGCCTGGCCCGCTCGCTCATGCGGCGCTCACCGCTGCTGCTCGTGCTCGACGAGCCGGCCGCCGCGCTCGACGCGTCCGCGGAACACGAGCTCTTCGAGCGGTACGCCTCCTCGGCTGGCCAGGCCGGGCAGGAGCAGGGCGGCGTGACGGTCGTCGTAAGCCACCGTTTCTCTACCGTCCTGATGGCCGACCGCATCGCGGTGCTTGAAGCGGGGCGGCTCGCCGAGTTCGGGTCGCACCGGGACCTGATGGCCGCCGACGGGCTGTACGCCGAGCTGTTCACCCTCCAGGCCCGCGCCTACGGCTGAAGTGCCGCCCGTCAGTCCGGTCGATCCCCTCAAATCAGGTTTTGCGCGGGGCTTCACTGAAGTAGGCTCATTTGCGGCTATTCAGGTCCCGGAGCGGTATACGAGCCCGAGGGGGCGGCACCACGTGAACGAGGCACCAGCCAGCGCGCGCCGCGGCGATGCTCAGGACCGCCCTTCGATCGACATCAGCACGGCGCACCCGGCGCGGGTGTACGACTTCCTGCTCGGCGGCAAGGACAACTACGCCGCGGACCGCGCGGCCGCCGAGGCCATCATCGAGGTGAGCCCGGTCGTCTTCGCCTGCGTTCGCGCGAACCGGGCGTTCCTGCAGCGCGCGGTGCGGTACCTGGCCCGCGAGGCGGGGATCCGTCAGTTCCTCGACATCGGCACCGGCCTGCCCACCGCGGAGAACACCCATCAGGTGGCTCAGCAGGTCGCGCCCGAATGCAAGATCGTCTACGTGGACAACGACCCGATCGTGCTCACCCACGCGAGGGCCTTGCTCGCGAGCTCCCCCGAGGGCGCGTGCGACTACATCGACGCCGACCTGCGCGACACCGACAGGGTGCTGGCGCGGGCCGCCGAGACGCTCGACTTCGGCCAGCCCGTCGCGGTGATGGTGCTGTGCACCATGCAGTACGTGCCGGACGCCGACGAGCCGCATGCCATCATCGCCCGCCTGGTGGACGCGGTCCCGTCCGGGAGCTTCCTGACGATGTCCGATACGACCAGGGACATCGACCCGCAGACCATGACGACCGGCGCCGAGCGCTACAACGCCAAGCTCGGGTCCGCCGTCTTCACTCCGCGCACCGGGGCCGAGTACGCCCGCTTCTTCGATGGCCTGTCCCTGGTCGACCCGGGCCTGGTCCTCATGCCGCAGTGGCGCCCGGACCCCGATACCGACTCGGCCGAGGTCCTTCCCATGTACGCCGCCATGGGACGCAAGCCGTAGCCACGTCCTGCTAAATGATTGTCAGTGACATCTTGACATCATTGTCCGCGCGCCTTAGCGTCCGCTGTTAACGTTCACATTTGGATTCTTCTGCCTGAGTGTGATCAAGCCGCAAACAGCTTCTAGGGCTCGATGGCGAGAGGTGCGTGAACTATTCGTCATGCATGTTAGCGATATCAGCCGAAGGCTAATGCTGGTAATCGGGGCTGTCCTGCTCGTGATAGGAGGACTGACCGGGTCGGCATTCGCCGGCGTACTGTCCCCCGCGCCGGCCACGGCGGGCGCCTCCACGGCGGGCGCCTCCACGGCGGGCGCAACGGCCTTGCGGCCGTGCAACATCTACGCCATCGGCGGCACCCCGTGCGTGGCCGCCTACAGCACGGTTCGCGCGCTGTACCTCGGGTACCACGGGCCGCTGTACCGGGTCACCCGTGTCTCCGACGGCCGCGAAACCGACATCGGCTCATCGCTGCCTGGCGGCTACGCCGACGCGGCCGCGCAGGACACGTTCTGCGCGGGAACCGTGTGCACCATCACCCGGCTGTACGACCAGAGCCCTGAGCGCAACGACCTCGGCATCGAGCCGGTCGGCGGCAACGGCTCCGCGGACGCCGGCGCGATCGCCAACGCGCTGCCGGTCATCGTCGGCGGCCACCAGGTCTACGGCGTGTCCGTCCAGGCCGGGGTGGGCTACCGGAACGACGTGACCCGCGGCGTGCCGACCGGTGCCCAGCCGCAGGGCGCGTACATGGTGACAAGCGGGCACCACACCGACCCCGTGTGCTGCTTCGATTTCGGCAACGCGGAGACCTCTAACACCGACACGGGCAACGGGCACATGGACGCCATCTACTTCGGCAACCTGTGCTGGTTCGGTTCCTGCTCGGGGGCGGCCCCGTTGGTGGAAGCGGACATGGAAAACGGTCTGTTCGCCGGCGGTAACGGCCCGTTTCCCGGTAACGCGGGCAACGGCTCGCAGTTCGTGACCGCGATGCTGAAGAACAACGGCACGACCACCTACGCGCTGAAAGACGGCAACGCCGTGGCCGGCGCGCTGACCACCGAGTACGAGGGCCCGCTGCCCGACATCGCCGGCTACACGCCGATGCACCAGGAGGGATCTGTCCTGCTCGGCACCGGCGGTGACGACAGCAACGGCTCCGACGGCTCGTTCTTCGAGGGCGTCATCACCGCCGGCTACCCGTCCACCGCGACCGACAACGCGGTCCAGGCGAACATCGCCGCGGCCGGGTACAGCCAGGCCGCGCAGACCTTCCCGGCCACCGGGACCCCGTACACCATCAGCAACGTCAACAGCGGCACCTCCGTCCAGCCCGACGGCTGCGCGACCGCCAACGGCACCGGGATGCAGCTGTGGACCACCGGCGCGACCACCTGCCAGAAGTGGACGTTCACCAGCGCGGGCAACGGCCACTACACCATCACCAACGTCAGCAGCGGCACCGTCCTTGACTCGGTGGACTGCGGTATCTTCGACGGCACGCTGACCGACCTGTGGTCCTCCCTCGGCAACGCCTGCCAGGAATGGGACGTCACCCCGGTCGGCGGCCATTACACGATCAGCAACGTCGGCAACGGCATGGTCCTCGACGCCCTCGACTGCGAAACCGCGAACGGCACCGTGGTCCGCCAGTGGGCCCAGCTCGACAACACCTGCCAGCAGTGGACCATCACCCCTGATCCCCACTTAACCCCAGATCCCGCCTGCACCCCATATCCCACGTGTGCCCGCGGATCCCTCCATGCGCCGCCGGCGGTCCTCTTGCGGCAAGGACCGCCGGCTGGCCTTTCCTGGCTGAGTGCGGTGCCGCCACACCGGCGAACGGGGGATGACCCCACCCTGCCGTGGGGGTACACATCAGGGTCTTTCCGGGGATTGTCCGCATGGTCCGGCTCGCCCCCGCCCCATAGCGTGAAGCTCGTCTGCCGCGCGATGACGGGGAGGTCCGGCGCGGCCCGTGATGAGAACCCGAGGGGACACGTTGAACGAGGGCAAGAGTTACACGAGCGAGCGCGGGCTGTTCGCCTGGCTAGGGCGGGCGGTCGTGCGGCACCCGTGGCGGGTGATCGCGCTCTGGGTGATCGCGGCGGCCGCGGTGATCCTGACATCGCCCGGACTCCCGACGACTTCGAACGAGAGCAGCTTCCTGCCAAAGAACTACGAGTCCATCCGGGCGATGGACCTGCAAGACAAGGCGTTCCCGCAGACAGGGAACGTAACGAGCGCGGCGGCCATCATCGTGTTCTCGCGCGCGGACGGCGGGCGGCTGACCGCCGCCGACTCAGCGCAGGCCACGGCGATCACGAAGACACTGAACGCCAAGCACATTCCCGGCATCGTCAGCATCGCGGCCGGGCCGGAGTCGGCGAACCACCTGGTGCAGAGCGCGATGGTCGCCATGCCCAACTCCGTGGTCAACGGCAACGGGAACGCGTCGGACAACGCGGTCAAGGCACTGCGGTCGGATCTCAAGCCGCTGGTGGCCGGGACACACCTGGAAGAGGGCGTGACCGGGCAGGCGGCGCAGAGCCTGGACAGTGAGCAGTCAGGTAATAACGCCGATCAGATCGTGCTGCTGGCGACGCTCGCGCTGATCTTGATACTGCTGCTGATCATCTTCCGCAGCCCGGTCATCGCGCTGCTGCCGCTGATCGTCATCGCGGTCGTGTCCCAGGTCGCGACCGGCCTGATCGCCTTCGTCAACAAGGCGCTGAACCTCAACGCGGACAATTCGATCTCCACGATCCTCATCGTCGTGCTGTTCGGCATCGGAACGGACTACATCCTGTTCCTGATGTTCCGCTACCGCGAACAGCTGCGCCGCGGCGAGGATCGCAAGCAGGCCATGGTCAGCGCGGTCACCCGGGTCGGCGAGGTCATCTCCTCGGCCGCGGGCGTGGTCATCGTCGCGTTCCTCGCGCTGGTCCTGTCCTCGTTGAGCGTGCTCCGCTCGATGGGCCCGGCGCTGGCGATCGCCGTCGGGGTCACGCTGATCGCGGGCCTGACGCTGGTCCCCGCGGTGGTGTCGCTGCTCGGCACCAAGGTGTTCTGGCCGTCCAAGTCCTGGCAGCGGGAACCGCGGGCGGCCCGCTTCGGCGCCATCGGCAACGCGCTCGGCCGCCGGCCGGCCCTGTTCGCCGCCGTTTCCGGTCTGGTGCTTGTGGCGCTGGCGGTCGGCGCGTTCGGTTTCAAGCCGACGTTCGACCTGTCCTCGGCCGGCATCCCGGCCAGCGCCGAGTCGCAGCGAGCACTGGTCACCCTAGAGAAGGGCCTGCCGCCGGGCGCGACCGACCCGACCGACGTGCTGCTGCACTCCTCGTCCGGCCCGCTGTCGGCGTCCGAGCTTTCCAGCTACGGGACCGCGCTCAAGGCGCTGCACGGCGTCGGCTCGGTCGCGGCACCCGCCGTCAGCGCGGACCACCAGACCGCCGACTACCCGGTGACGCTGAGCTATGACCCGGTGTCCACCCAGGCGGTGAACGTGATGAAGAGCTCGGTCACGCCAGGAGCGCACGCCGCGGCCCCACCGGGCACGTACGCGCTCGTCGGCGGCACCACCGCGGTATACGCCGACATCCAGCGCGCGATCAACCACGACTACGCGGTCGTGTTCCCGGTTGCCGCGGTCATCATCCTGCTGATCATGATGCTGCTGCTGCGCAGCGTGGTCGCGCCGTGGTACCTGCTGGCCTCGGTCGGCCTCGGCTTCGGTGCCACGCTTGGCGCGAGCGTGCTGGTGTTCCAGGTGCTGCAGAACCAGGCCGGCCTCGTGTTCCTGCTGCCGGTCTACATGTACCTGTTCGTCGTGGCACTCGGGACCGACTACAACATCCTGATGATCGCGCGGCTGCGCGAGGAGGCGAGGGAGGGCCACGATCCCCGGCAGGCCGCCGCGCTGGCGCTACGGCACACCGGCCCGGCTATCGGCGCGGCCGGGCTGATCCTGGCCGGCACGTTCGCCTCGCTGACGCTCGCGGGTAACACGATCCTGTCTCAGCTGGGCTTCGCGGTGTCGTGCGGAATCGCGCTGGCCGCGTTCGTGATGGCGATGTTCTTCTCGCCCAGCCTCACCGCGCTCATCGGGCAGCGCGCCTGGTGGCCCGGGCACGGTGACCGGGCGGCGAAGGTCCCAGCGGCCGAACGCGAGCCCTCGTCCCGCGCACTGCGCTGAGTTCGCGCGCACTCGGCCCGCCGTCACCGGCGGGCCGGGACGCGCACCTGACCGCCCCGGAAGTCCGCAGTCATCGCGGACCGCCGGGGCGGTCGAACGTTAGGCCGGAACGCCATCGCTCATGACGCCACGCGAACGCGGCCGTCCCACCGTCATGGGAAGGCCCGGTCGATCGCGTCCTGAGGGGGGAGTTAAGGAAGCGCGATCGACCGGGCCAGCCTGCGGCTAACGACTAGCGATAGCGAGGAGGGTCGCTCAGCACCCGTCGGCCGCCCACGGCCTGGTGCCGTACTGCCGGTACAGCTGCGCGAAGATCTGCTTCTGGTGAGCAAGCGACGTGCCGTACACGTTGTAACCGCTGGCCGGGATGATGCCGTAGGCATTGCCGTTGGCGGCCGGGTTCTGCAGGTCGGTCGATTCCCGGTAGGCCACGCACGCGGCGAACGACGAGGGCACCCCGGGGATGTCCGAGAGGGAGCTGGACGAGTAACCCGACGAGTAGGACCCGGTCGTGGTGTGCGATGACGACCCCTGAGACGGCGCGCTGTGGCTTTGAGCGGACTTGTGCGCGCTCGTGCTGTGCGACGGGGGTGAGGCAGTCGATCCCTTGGGGAGCTTGATGGTCTGCCCGGGGAAGATCAGGTTGGGGTTCTTGATTTGCGGGTTCGCGGCCTCAACGGCGGCGAGCTTTGCGCCATGGCTGGCGGCGATTCCTGAGAGGGTGTCGCCCGGCTTAATGAGGTAAGCGACGAGCGCGGCTGCTGCTAGCAAAATTCCTTGTGGCCTTCCGGCTTACGACGGGTCCCGATGACTACCGTCTTGGGTCTGCTGGCTGGGTCTCCCGACACCACTCCCTTCGGTCTTGGGCAACACAGAAATGCCTGGCACGGGATCCGTGCTAGGCAGTTAGGAGGCTACCCAATGACCAGGTGGGCGGCCATCTCCGCCGACCGGTGACGCCCGGCTCTCACGGTGTCGCAAACTGCCGATCCTGCTTGCCCGCCGGCCAATCCGCAGGGAATCCCATTTGATAGCTGTGCGTATTGTCACATTCCATCAGCGTCATTCATGCAC
>Ga0265338_10001058_pt1 | contig 45770 bp, 49 predicted proteins | sample 42126metaG_FD_193579 | JGI IMG/M metagenome (GOLD analysis project Ga0265338, IMG submission 193579) | Rhizosphere microbial communities from Carex aquatilis grown in University of Washington, Seatle, WA, United States - 4-21-26 metaG | ecosystem: Host-associated > Plants > Roots > Rhizosphere... | reverse complement strand
CAGTCGTCTTCGGCTCCAGCGCGGTGTTAGACTTCGGAATCAACATCATGAGTTACAGAACCACAAATATGACTGGCAAAAGCAAAGTCACCCAACCTAGAACGCAGACAATCAAACCAGGCGAAGGTGCTGTAATCCCTATGCTGCCCGCTGGTCCAGTAAAGCCACCCATCGCGTCGCCAAACCAAATACACGCCAGAGGCAAAATGACAAATAGCAAAACCTTAAACCCACCTTCGCCGCCGGCGGTCAGAAAGGCGCCGATGATGTAAATGGCGGCGACTATGCCCGACAAGACTCGATTCCAGCTTAACGTCATACTAAGCCTAACCTGAATCAGGCTGCGTCATGACGCAAAAAAAGACGCCGGTTTGGCGTCGATTCCTGATTCGTGTTGGAGTCCACATTCGTCAGCAACTCCCTTCGTTGTGAGCACGGTAGCGCGACCGGTTGGTGCCAGCAAGCCGAAAACGACGCCAACCGGGCCGGTTGGCCTACAAGCGGAGGCGGAGGTGGGACCGCGCACAGAGGGAATGCGCTGGGGACAGCGCACGCTACACCCGGACACGGCGGCGCGGCGTGTCGTTCGACTCTGCTATCGTAAATCGATATTATTGGTGGACGGGGTGGGCCGGGGGTGGTAGAATGGGTGCGGTTGTTTGATATGCGTTTTGGGAGGAAGTTGATGGCGAATACGACAGAGATCCTTCGACAAGCTCAGGATGACAAACCGGAGGAGGAATCGGCTGGGGACAGCCGACGCTACACCGGAGGACGGCTCGGTTGGCAGTGGAACTCTCTATAAAAGTACGTTTTTCCAAAGCGAACCCATCTTAAAAATACGCAACCAATTCGGAATGAGGCTTTTAGGAAAAAAGTGACTTGGGTTCGCTCGACGAAGCGAACCCAAATTCAAGGGGGACAAAATGCCGGAAGGAGCGAAAATGGCCCCGAAAACGACTCGAAACTGGGGTGTTTTGCGGAGCGAACCCAAGTTGCGGCGGCGACCCGGATGGGCTGGGGACAGCCCACGCTACACCGGGGTGGGCCTTGTACGGATTATGATGGGACATTAGACTGAGGACATGAATCCGCTGGAAAAGATCAGCGATTATTTGTGGGAATTGCCGGCGTCGTACAAGTAGGGGATGCGAGTTCCTGGACGGATTTACGCGTCGGAGAAGATGCTGGACAACATCGTCGGCGACAACTGCCTCGAACAGGTCGCCAATGTGGCGTTCCTGCCTGGTATCCAGAAATATTCGCTCGCCATGCCGGATATTCATTGGGGCTACGGTTTTCCCATCGGCGGCTGTTGCGCGACCGATCCGAACCAAGGCGGCGTGATCTCACCGGGAGGAGTCGGCTACGACATCAATTGCGGTGTCCGCCTCATGCGCACCAGTCTCAAACGTGAAGACGTTGCGCCGAAGATCCACGAACTGGTCGCGCAACTGTTCCGCGACATCCCTTGCGGGCTGGGTCGCGGCAGCGATTTGAAACTGTCCTATGCCGACGAACGTAGCTGCGTCCATCAGGGCGCTCATTGGGCGGTGGAACACGGGTTCGGCGAAGCCGAGGACCTCGATTTTATCGAAGAACAGGGACAACTGGCCGATGCCGAGCCATCGAACATCACTGACCGCGCGCTGGAACGCGGCAAGGGCCAACTCGGCTCGCTCGGTAGCGGCAATCATTTTCTCGAAGTGCAAATCGTGGACGAGATCTTTCACGACAACGCCGCCGAGGTGATGGGACTGTTCAAGGGCCAGGTCACGGTCATGATTCATTGCGGCTCACGGGGGTTTGGCTACCAGGTGTGCGATGATTACTTGAAAGTCCTGCGCGGTGCGCCCGCGAAGTACGGGATTCATTTGCCGGACCGGCAACTGGTGAGCGCGCCCGTGCATTCGCCCGAAGGCGAAGAATACCTGTCGTCGATGCGATGCGCGGCGAACTACGCGTTCGCGAACCGGCAGGTGCTGATGTCGAAAACCGAGAAAGCGTTTCTGCACGCGCTGTCCATCTCGCCGCGAGAGTTGGGCATGGAATTGGTGTACGACGTTCCCCACAACATCGCCAAGCTTGAAAAGCACAAGATCGACGGGCACGAGAAAACCGTATGCGTCCATCGCAAAGGCGCAACGCGCGCGTTCCCGCCCGGCCACGCGATGATTCCCGACCGTTACAAACCGATCGGGCAACCGGTGCTGGTCCCCGGCGACATGGGCCGATACTCGTTCGTGCTGGTGGGCACTGATGGCGCGATGCAACAGACGTGGGGAACGGTCTGCCATGGCGCGGGACGGTTGATGAGCCGGGCGCGCGCGAAAAAGGAGAAGAGTTTCCAGGAGTTGCAGCGACAATTGGACGAACGCGGGGTTGTAATGATGGCCCAGGGACACAGCACCGCCTTGGAGGAAGCGCCGTGGGCGTACAAAGACGTGGAAAACGTGGTAGACGTCTGTCATAATGCAGGAATTGCGAGGAAAGTGGCGCGTTTACGGCCAATTGGAGTGGTCAAGGGGTAATGGAACATACGGCCAAAATTTCCGTGAATATTCCGGTAACCGAGTCGTCCAAATCGGCGTATGGAGTCTCTCAAGCCGAGATTGATGACCACGAACTGGTCGGACGCTGCCAGCGGGGCGACCTGGACGCCTACGAGGTGCTGGTCGGCCGTTACCGCAACAAGGTCTACGGGTTCGCGTTCAGCATGTTGCGGAACGAACAGGATGCGACTGATCTTTGCCAGGAAGCTTTCGTGCGCGGGTGGCAGGCCATCCATGGTTTCCGCAAGGACGCGTCGTTCTATACGTGGATTTATCGGATCACTACCAATCTCGCCATCGATTTCACGCGGCGCCGCAATCGGCGTCCCACCACTCCCTTCGAGGAAGGGGTCGAGCCGAACGTGGACGCCAGCGTCCAGACTCCCCCGTCGGCAAACCCGTCGCCGGTGGATGAGGCGCAACGGAAGGAACTCCGCGGGCAAATTGATGCCGCGTTGCTGGAACTTTCCCCTGAGCATCGGGCGGTCATACAACTCCGTGAGTTCGACGGGTTGGATTACGTGGCCATCGCCAAGGCCACCGGGTGCTCACTCGGCACGGTCATGTCGCGGCTGCATTACGCGCGGAAACATTTGCAGAAACTCTTGCAGGATGTGATATGAGCCAGCACCGCACAGATAGGGTTTCGGGATTGTTGGACGGCCAACTCACCGGCATTCGTCTCTGGCTAACCAAGCGGCACGTCAGCGCGTGTCCCGTGTGCGCGGTGGAATATCGGCGTCAGCAGCGCGTACGCCGCATGCTCCACGCGAATTCGCCGGCGGCGGCAATGAGCGATTCACCCGAATTCTTCTGGTCAAAGGTGAAAGCGGAGATCCAGCGACGCGGCACGGAGCGAGTCGAAGCGGCTACACCCAAACTCGCGTTCACCGACTGGCTGGAGCAACATCAATTCGCCGTTGCCTCGGCGGTGGCTTCGTTGATCGCAGTGATTGGCGTTCTTTCATTTGCGCTAACATTCCATGGAACGCGCGCCGTCATCACCGCCGTGCCGGCACCCGTCACACCCGTCGTCGCTTCTGTACCGGCGCCCGTCGCACCTGTTGTCACTTCCGTGCCCGCGCCTGACGATGTTGCCAGGGTCGAACAATTGAAGACGCCCATCCCGAACACGGCCGCCACGGCGTTTGACTCCGAAGACGCGGGCGTCACCGTCATCTGGGTCACCGGTCTGCCGTGGGCGGCCGATATGAACGAAATGAAGACGCAATTCGCGAATCTGGACACGTAACATGCGCTGGTTGGTTGCCATCCTGCTCGGCGTCGCGTTCAGTGCCGGTGTGCAAGCGGCCTCGATCGAGGCGCGGTTGATTCGCGCGTCCAACGAAGACGAAAAATCCGACGAACAACTCACCAAGCTTGAGCCGAAACTGAAGAAAGTGTTCGGCTATCAACGTTACCAGCAACTGGGCATCCAGAAGGCCCCGATCAATGACAAGGAAACCGTGCGGTTGGATCTGGGTGAAGGCATTGTCATCCTCATCACGCCCAAGGCCGAGGAGAAGAAAGTCCGTATCATGGATTTTGAGATGTATTCCGGGCGGGCGGCACTTGTGAAATCCACCGTCCGCGCCCCGCGCGACCGCGAGATGCTCATCAAGGGACCGGGCGTCGGCAACGCCATGCTCGTGGTTTCATTCGTCGTGGTCGAATGAGTTGACAACGTGCGCGATGCCCGCCTAGTCTACGACTTATGTTGACGGACAAAATCGCCGCCGATATGAAGGACGCGATGCGCGCCAAGGACGCTCCCCGTCTCTCCACGTTGCGCATGCTCAAGTCGGCAGTCGAATATCACAAGATCGAGAAGAAACAGGAGAAGCTCACCGACGCCGATGTCACCGCGGTCATCAAGAAACAGATCAAGCAGCGGCAGGACTCGATCGAGAGTTTCGAGAAAGGCGCGCGAGCAGACCTCGTCGAAAAAGAAAAGGCCGAACTCGTCGTGTTGAAGTCGTACCTGCCCGAAGAAATTTCCCAGGCACAGCTTGAAGAAGTCATCAAAGCCGTGATTACCGAACTGGGCGCCACCACCAAAGCCGATATGGGCAAGGTCATGAAAGCCGTGCAGGCCAAGGTCGCGGGTCGCGCCGATAACCGCCTCGTCAGCCAGCTTGTTTCCGCCAGTCTCACCTAACGTCGGCGCCGATGCGCATGAACGAGCGCTCCCACGCCAATAGATTGCCTTGGTTGGGCGCGCTCGCCGTTCTCGCGCTCACGGCGGCGGCGCACCTGCGTGGATTGGGAGGGCAATTTGTCGAATGGGACGACCCCAGCCACATCACGCGTAATGCGGTCATCCGCGCCCTCACGTTCGAGAACGTGCGCGCCATGTTCACCACGTCGATCGCCAAGCTCTATTGCCCGCTCACGTGGCTTTCGTTCGCCATCGACTACCAACTCTGGGGCCACCGCCCGTTCGGCTACCACCTCGTCAACTTCTTATTGCACCTCGCCAACACGTTGCTCGTGCTCATCCTGGTGTGGAAGATCCTGCGCAACCGATTCGAACAGGCGGCCATGGCGGCGATTCTGACCGCGGCGATTTTTGGCGTTCATCCATTGCGCGTGGAATCTGTTGCCTGGGTGACGGAACGCAAGGACGTGCTCTTCGCTTTTTTCTATTTTTGCGCGCTCCTGATGTACTGGCGCTGGACGGCCACCCACAAACGGGGCGACTATTGGGCCTGCTTCGGCCTTTTCGTGGCCTCGGCGCTCTCCAAGTCCGCGGCGGTCACCTTCCCGGTGATGTTGTTATTGATTGATTACTTTGTTTCGAGGCGCAAAGCGTGGGAAGAGAAGTTCCCGTTTTTTGTCGTCAGCCTGATCATCACCACACTCACGTTCGTATCCCAAGCCAGTGGCGCGGGTGACACGGTGGTCAGTCCTGAAGTCATTCCGTTCTGGGCGCGGATTGGTCTCGTTGGGTACTGCTCGTTCTTCTACGTGGCAAAATTCTTCTGGCCGTTCCATCTCTCGGCGGTTTACCCGACCTTCGATGAGATGCACTGGAGCGTTCCCATTAGTCTTGGGTACGCGACCGCGTTCCTGCTCGTTACGGCGTTGGTCATCGCGCTCCGTCGTCGGTGGCCCGTATTGCTACCCGTGTGGCTGTTCTACATCATCGCGCTTTCACCAACCATCGGCTTGGCCCCTGTGGGCATTCACGTCGTCGCCGACCGCTACTCGTATCTGGCGCTGACGGGATTGGCGCTGCTCGTGGGCATGGCCATCGCCTCGGCGATTGCATCGACGCCCGACAGGATCGGTCGATTCGTTTTGGGCGGAGTGATCGCGGCGGCCGTCGCAGCGCTGGCCTTGTTGACGTACCAACGCGATGCCGTTTGGTCCAATACCGAGACGCTTTTTCTCAATGCCCTGCAGGAAGACCCGAATTGTCTCCCCGCGCACATCAACCTCACGTTTTGGTACACGCACCTCAAGAGATTCGATGAGGCCATCGCGCATGGGCAACGAGCCATTGAGATCGCCCCCAACGGTATTCCAGGCCGCAAGAATCTGGCCTACGCGTACATCAACGAGGGCCATCGGCGCGAGGCTGTCCGTGTTCTCCGGCCGCTGGCAACGCTGGGCGTCGAAGATCCTGAAGTCTGGCGCCTCCTGGCGGAATGTTTCGAGGCGCTCGGCGACACCGACAACGCCAAACTGGCGCGGGAAACCCAGCGCAAGTGCGAAGGCAAACTCTGAGGGCGTCTGCTATTTCTTGCCGGCAAACTCGAAATCAACGGTCGCCACGTGGCTGCCGTTAAGTTTCACGTCACGCGTCAAGGTGCCGAGCACTTCATGCCACGCGTAGATCTTGTACGTACCCGCGGGTACGTTGCGCAGAGTGAACCGGCCGTTCTGGTCGGTGAGCGCGGCCCATGGATGCGGTAGCACCGCGACATAGGCGGCCATCCAGTCGTGGCCGTTGCGGGACGTAATTTGTAGCAGCGTCGGCTCGCGGAAGTTGGCGAGCTGGTACATCTTCTCAAAGCCCGCGTACGGCGTCGCCACTTTGAGCAGCGTGCGTTGCCCGTTCGTCCCACTCATGGAGTCGATGCGCACCACGTGTAGCACGGCGTCGCTGTTCCTCAGAATCAACGGCGCGCCGCTACGGGCGATCTGGATGCGCGGGACGAATTCACAATTACGTTGATCGAGAATGACCGCACTATTGGTCCCGTTGCCCGGATTGTCTTGCGGATAACCTGCCAGATAGACAATGGCCTCGCCCACTGTTTGACTCGCACCCAATGACAACGACTGTGCCCGGCGCGTTTCACTTCCGCACACGTCGAAATCCGCCTGCGGCCGGATGGTGGGAATACTCGGAACCGCGCCAACAAACCGTACAACTCCCGAAATGATACCTTGGCCGTTCTCGGCGTCAGCAACTGCCGAAGTGAAAGTCATGAGCGCGGCAAACATCAGCCACAGTTTCGGCTTACGCGGGTGCATACCAGTGGTAGAGCATGAAATAGATAACGACGCCCGTCACTGAGACATAAAACCATATCGGCAATGTCCAGCGCGCAATCGTCTTGTGCTGGTCGAAGCGTTCGCGCAAAGCACGAACCAATGTCACGGGTGCCAGATAACAGGCCACCACGATCGCCAGTACGGTGTGGGAAAGCAGGATGGTGTCATACACCGATTTGGCCAACCCCTCCGCCGGGAAATGCTTCCGGCCCACCTGTAGATGGTAGGTGACATACGACACTAGAAACAGTACTGACACCACCGTCGCCACAATCATGCAGGCGCGATGCGCGGTCACTCGCTTCCGCCGAATGCACCAGTAGCCACAACCCAGGAATACGGCGCTGGTCGCGTTCAATGTCGCGTTCACGGTGGGCAATGCCGACATACTGATCATGACCGCTCCGCCAGTACCTGCCGGGTGTCCCGGACTAGTTTGCGTAATCCATCGTCGTCCGAGCTGTCGTAATATCCACGAATCGCACCGCGCCGATCCACCAGGACCAGTTTCGTACTGTGCAGGATCGGCATCTCCTTCGCGGGGTCCGCGTCCTGCGTGGCCAATCGAAATCCGTCGATTATCAGATGATAGATCTGCTTCTTGTCCCCGGTGAGAAACAACCAGTGGCTTCGGTCGGCGCCGAATGTGTGTGCGTACTCCGTCAACACCCTGGGCACATCCCAATCGGGATCGACCGAGAAACTCACGAGCCGCAAGTCGTCCCGCACCGGCAAGTCCGCCTGAAGACTGACCTCGTGGCGCATCAACATCGGGCACGCCTCGGCGCAGCGGGTGAACAGGAAACTGGCGATCCACACTTTGCCGAGCAGATCCACCCGCCGTACCGTTGTTCCGCCGGCCTCCGTCAGTGAAAACTCCGGCACCGAACCGAGCACGGGGATTTCCATCGCCGACACCTTTGTCGGCGTCCCGCGAATCACAATCATCAGAATCGACCCCACGACGATGCCAAACGTGCTGGTGACTCCGATGTTGAGCATGGTCCTGATCTTCACTGCAGGTCTCCCCGCGTTGTACGCTGTGCCGCCAGAAACGACAACACAAACATGACCACCGCGAATAGTATGGTTACGGCCAAAGCCGCTGCCGCGTCAGGATGTGGCAGGTCCCAATACAATCCTTCCCGCAAGGCCGTGACTCCGTAGGTGAGCGGATTCAGCTTCATCACCCATCCCAGCCACACCGGCGCGCCCGTGGAGGGAAACACCGCTCCTGACAACAACCAGAGCGGTATCAAAAACAAATTCATAATCGCATGGAACCCTTGTGTGGAACTCATCTGCCACGCAATGAGAAACCCCAATCCAGTCAACGCGAACGACACGAGGAACATGACGACCATGAGCCACACGAACGATTCCACGCTCACGTGCAACCCGAGCAGCGGCGCTAACGCCAGGAACACCAATCCTTGCACGAACGCGAGCGTGGCGCCCCCGAGAATCTTTCCCAACACGATGGCCAATCGTCCCACGGGCGCCACCAGCACCGCCTGCAAAAAACCCTCGCGACGGTCTTCAATAACCGAGATGGTCGAGAAAATCGCGGTGAACAACAGAATCATCGCCAGGGTGCCCGCATAGAAGTATTCCAGGTACCCGTGTCCCTCCGGCGCACCCGGAGTCTTGAATGATTTCCCCAAGCCGAACCCGAGCAGCAACCAAAAGACGATGGGCGTCGCCAACGCGCCCACCACGCGGTCGCGCTGTCGGAAAAACCGCACCATCTCGCGCCACCAGAGTGTCAACGATGGCAGAATAAAGTAGTTGCTCCCGGAGCCGGTCATGCGTCCTCTCCTTCAAACCGATGTCCCGTCAAGCGGATGAACACATCTTCCAGCGTCGGCTTGTGGATGCTGACCGCATCAATCTGACCCGGAAATGCCTCGACCAGATCGGTGATGAACTTGTGCCCGTCAGCCCGTTCAAGGCGCACGCTGCCATCCAATACCTTCGCCACAAGGTTGAACCGTTTGCTGATCTGCTCGGCCAGTGGTTGCGGCTGGCCGGTCTCCACCGAAATCACGTCGCCGCCAATCTGCTCCTTCAATTGGCGTGGCGTGTTGAGGGCGACGAGTTGGCCGCGGTCGAGTATCGCAATCCGCCCGCACCGATCCGCCTCCTCCATTAAATGCGTGGTCAGCAGAATTGTCATGCCGTCCTCGTCGCGCAGTCGCTCCAAATAATCTGACAATTCACGCCGCATACGCGGATCGAGTCCCGTACTCGGCTCGTCGAGCAACAGGACCTGCGGCTTATGCAATAGTCCCTTGGCCAATTCGACGCGCCGTCGCTGCCCACCGGAAAGCGTTTCCACCAGGTCATCCTTGCGGTCCGCCATGCCAAAACGCGAAAGTAACTCGTCCATCCGCGTCCGCAACTCCGGCCCGCGTAGATTGTACAGATGGCCTTGATGACGCAGGTTCTCCAACACGGTCAGTTTGCGGTCGAGGCTTGGCGCCTGAAACACCACGCCGATGCGCCGGCGGATCTTGCTTTGCTCGCGCACCACGTCGATGCCGAACAGCCGCACGGTTCCCTCGACGGGTGCGACCAGCGTACTAAGGATGCGAAACAGTGTTGTCTTGCCGCCCCCGTTCGGGCCGAGCAACCCGAAAATCTCACCCTTGCGGACGTCAAAGCTGACTTTGTTGAGTGCCGTGCGCTGGCCGTAGCGATGTGTCACGGCGTCGACGACGAGAAGAGAGTCGGCCATATCAGTCAACCCCTAAAACCCAGCGTCGACTATGATTAGGAGCAACAACAACGGGAGATAGACAACCGAAGCTTTGAGCAGGCGACGTGCATCCAGAAAGGATTTCGAGCGCGTGAACAGCACCCCCACCGCGAGCAGCGCCAAGCCCATCACCAGCGCCCCGACGCAGTATACCCGGCCCGTCATGCCGATGACCGTGGGCAGCACCGAAACGCCGAGCAGTAGCGCAGAAAAGAAGATCGTCTGGCGGAACGTGCTGATGCCGGTTGGTTCGACGACGGGCAGCATCTTGAAGCCCGCATTGCGGTAGTCGTCCTTGAACATCCAGGCAATGGCGTAAAAATGGGGATGTTGCCAAGCGAACAGGATCAGAAACAGCACCCACGCGCCGGGATCGAGCCGCCCCGTTGCCGCCGCCCAGCCGCACAGCGGCGGGATCGCGCCCGGGATCGCGCCAAAGGTCGTATTGAGCCATGTCAGCCGCTTCATCGGGGTATACACCAGTACATATAGAAACGCCGCGAGCAGCACCAGGAAGCCCGTGAGCAAATTGATGGCCCACACCAGAACGAACAATCCGAGCAACACCAGGCTGATGCCGTATGCCAGCGCGCTCGAAGGCTGAAGAATGCCCGCGGGCAACGCCCGCTGGCGCGTCCGCTCCATTTTGCCATCCACGTCGCGTTCGAGGTAATTGTTCAAGGCCGCCGCACCACCGGTGGCGCTGCCAACGCCGAGAAGCGTCAGGCAAAGTGTCGACAACGGATGAACTCCCTTCGCTGCGAGAAAGTAACCGATAGTCGTCGTGACTAGTACCATCGATAGGATACGCGGTTTCACAAGCTCGACGTAGGGGCGCAGATTCTTCACGAAAGTACCCCCTCCGCAAATGGCAATGTCTCTTCCCTCGGAACACCGAGAAAACGATAGGCTTTCAAGGCCAATCCCAAACTCGTCGCCAGAATCAGCGCCCCGAGGGCGAGATGCAGTGTTGGCACGAAGACCTGGACCGTCGACAACTGTTCGCCGGCGTTTTTCGGCACGCGTACCATCAACGTCACCAAGCCCAACGCAATCTGCGCCGCGACCAGACCCAGCAAAAGAGTTGCGTGCCGCAGAAATCCTTTCTGCTTCACCGTAAACAAAACCATGACCACGCTCGTGACTACGCACCCGAAAACCACCACGGCACCGAAGATATGCGTGTAGAGTTCTGCTTCCGCGTGACGAATGGCCGCTCCCAGAATTATTTGCCCGTAGATGACCGCAGTCGAAGCGAGCATGATCCGCTGGACGAATCGGGCATTCGGTGCCTCGGCCACAGGCGACTGTTGCATCCATCTCTCCGAAGTAACAAACGCCAGAATCACCGTGATACAAAAGAATCCCTCCGCCAGGCTGGCGTGGGCGATGGAAATCGAGGGGGGAAGCATGAATTTGACGGTAAGCCCGCCAAGGATGCCCTGTGCGATTACTACGGCCAGGGATGCGATGCCGAGCCGACGCACCCAGCGGCGTGGTTCCGCGCGTACCAGCCAAGCTGCCAGGACAATCGTGAGCATTCCGACGACGCTGGCGATGAGCCGGTGCCCGTGCTCGTAGAAAATGTTGCCAACCCACTTTGACATCGGAAACGAAAACATGAACTGGCCGTAGGTGGTCGGCCAATCGGGCACGGCCAGACCCGCGCGATTGCTGGTCACACTTGCGCCAGCGACGATCAGGATGAACGTCGCCCACGCCAGAAGACAGGCAAAACGATGTAGTTGTCGATTCGGGTATCTGGTCATCTCATTCCACGCCGGTGGCCGGGTGCGCCACTATTCTGTGAGCGAGTCCTCCTGGTCTTTGACCCATGCTTCGTATTGTTCCTCGGTGTCGATGCTGAGGTACCCTTTCATGCGGTAATGCCCGAGCCCGCAAAGCTGCGCGCAGGCGATCTCCGCGGGATACCGCGGCCCGACCCGCACTGCGGCAATGCCGTTCTCGACAAGTTTCGCCGCCGTGTCGCTATTGATGGAGCGTCCCTTCTTTACAAGAATCGAACCGTCCTTGGCCTGATAATCCTGCATCGCGACATACGAGTCCAAAGCCTTGGTGGTGGGAAGCGTGACAGTCATCGCCAACTCCTCGCGAAGTTGGTCGGAAGTCTTCGTCGCCACAAAGTGAATGGGAATGAGCATTCCGGGGATGGCGTCCTGCTTCATGCGCATGACCGGCAGGGAGAAGCTGTGAATCACATCTTTCGTTGTGATGTCGATGATCACAGGTCGATTGACCGGGATATGGAGTTGGTTCAGCGTGACAATGTCATCCTTGGCATGCGGATCGTTCTTGCGGTCGAGGCCAATGGGATTCGCCTGTTCGTCGACCAGTTTGATATCCGTGTGGCCGAATACTCCGTCCGGCCCGGGATACTGTATATTCCAGGCGAATTGCTGGGCAATGACGCGCAGATGCACAGTGTTCGGCTCCGTCGGGAACGCGCTGACTTTCCACGACCAGAAAGGAATGGAGATGCCAACCAACAACACGACCTCAATGAGCGCAATCACGGCTTCGAGGTAGGACGAGGCATGCGTCGTGACCCCCGTGTAGTCAGCTCGGGGGTGATGGCTCCTGCGAAAGCGAAAGATCGTGTAGAGAAAAAACGTGATCCATCCCACGAACAGCACCGCCATCAGGATATGCACATAAAGAATCAGCCGATCGGTTTGCGCTCCATGCGCCGACGCGTCTAACGGCAATCCCAAAATCTTCTGCCACATGGTTCAGTCCTTTTCGCTTGGATCGTTACGGCGTCAGTTCCGGGTTGTGCCGACGGGCTCGACGCGCGAAGCAAAAAATCATGCCGCCAAAACCACCCAGCACCGCGCCCGTAACACCCAGCATGGTAGCGATGCCGAGGTTCATCCCCCGGGTCTGGGCCGCATCGAGCGCGCCGTAGCAGGCGGCACAGGCGAGCAAGGCGCGGGGCGTTAGGCTCAGCGCCGCGACGAATGCGAACAACATCCACTTCTTTGTCCAAGGAACCGCGTTCATCACTCTAGTTCTTCTCCTTCAGCTTCTTGAGGAACACAATCTCATACAATACCAGCAACACACCCAACCCAAACGACGCATATCCAGAAATGGTGTAGCCGACGCGACCATGCGTATAGTCCGAGTTGACACACCAGATGCCAAACACGATGCACAGCAAGACCGCCATTGTGATGAAAATAACATGAAACGCTTTGAGTGACATGGTTACTCCTTGTGAGCCTCTTCGGGGGTCTCGGCATGATGCGCCGGGACATGACCCTGCGGCACGGCAAAGATCCCCTGTTGGCTGCCCTGCTGGTCCTGGCGCGCAAACATAATCAGCCCCACCATCACCACGACAAACGTCGCCGTGAGTATCAGCACCCAGTAAATCGGCTTTCGCTCAGCGGACAGGTGCATGAAGAAGGCCGCCACCAAAGAGCCCTTCACCGTCGCAATGATCAGCGCCACGATGATGCCCACAACGATTCCCAGATGGAAATTGGAAGCCAGCACGGTGATGAGGGTGCCGACCGCAAGCGCAACGAAGACCTTGATGTAGGTCTTCACGTGGCTGTGAACGTCTTCGTGATGGATGTCGCTCATAATGCCATTACTATACCTCAATCCATTTCATTTGCCCGGCAACAAGTACAGGGTTGGGAACAAAAAGATCCATACCAGATCGACAAAATGCCAGTACAAGCCGGCGACTTCGATGCGATTGGTGAAGCGTTCGGGGTCGGTCTGCCACATTTTGCTGCCCGGGCCCCAGAGGTAACTGTTGACGAGAAGGCCACCGATGACGTGCAACCCGTGCAACCCGGTCATCGTAAAGTAAATCGCCATAAACGTGCTGGTCGATGGCCATATCCCGTTCTCGAACTTATGGGCGTATTCAAAGCCCTTGATGATCAAAAAGACCACGCCGCACAGGATCGTCAGGCCCATGTAGAATTTGTACCGGCCCAGGCTCTTCATTTTCAACGACGCCCAGCTCATGACCATCGTCACGCTGGAGATGATCAGCACCAGCGTATTGATCGTGGCCAGCGGAATACTCAATCCGATCTGCGCCCCGTTTTCCCAGGTGTCCGCACCGGTGCGCAGGAGCACATAGGTCGAAAACAACGCGCCGAACAACATCACTTCCGACGCGAGAAACAGCCACACGCCGAGCTTGGCGTTGTACAAGCCGGTGTCTGGTCGTTCCGTCGAGTTATAGGGAATCTCAATCGCGGTAGACATTTATTTCTTCTCTTGGTTGTTCTGGTCGCCCGGCTTCTTGTACGGCTCCCATTGCGGATGGAAGTCCCTCTCTTCACCAGGCACGCTGTACTCGTAGGGTCCGCAATATACCTCGGGAATTTTGAGGAAATTTCCATGTGGCGGCGGTGTCGGCGTGTCCCATTCCAGCGTCGTCGCCTCCCACGGATTATCACTGGTCACTTTCCGTCCTCCAAACAGGCTCCAGAAAAAGTTCACGATGAAGATGAGTTGAACCACCGCCAATGACCACGCGGAGTGCGACATCACCTTATTCAAGTACAGCACGTGCTCGGCATGCAGATAGGACGCGCCGCCGTCGTACAACCGGCGCGACACGCCCGCCAAACCTTGAATCAACATCGGCAGAAAAATGCCGTTCATGAAAATCAACGAACCCCAGAAATGCCATTTTCCCAGTGTCTCGTTCATCTGTTTGCCGCTCGCCTTCGGGAACCAGTAGTAGATGCCGGCGAACAACGCGAACAGCGTCCCCGGTGCCACCACGTAATGGAAATGGCCGATGACGTAATACGTATCGTGCAAATGGATGTCCGCGCTCGCCAGGCCGAGCGGCAAACCCGTCAAACCGCCAATGCCAAACATTGGCAGAAATGCCAACGCGAACAGCATCGGCACGGTGAACCGAATCGACCCGCCCCAGAGCGACAGGATCAAGGCTGTCAGGATGATGATGGATGGGATCGAGATGATCATCGTCGTCGTCTGGAAGAACGCGTTGACCGCCGTGCCCATGCCCGTCAGGAACATGTGATGCGCCCACACGATAAACGACATGAACCCAAGGAAAATCACCGAGTACACGAGCGATTTGTATCCCCACAGCGGCTTGCGGGTGTTATTGGCAATCACTTCCCCCACGATCCCCATGGCGGGCAGGATCAACACATACACTTCCGGATGCGCCAGAAACCAGAAGAGATGCTGCCATAGCAACGCGCTGCCGCCCCCGCTCACGTACAATGCCTTGCCGCCGACCACCAACCCGCTCGGCAGGAAGAAACTCGTGCCGGCCATGCGATCCATCAGTTGCATCACGCCCGCCGCTTCCAACGGCGGAAACGCCAGGAGCAGCAGAAAGCCCGTGACCAACTGCGCCCACACGAAGAACGGCAGCCGCATCCACGTCAGCCCTTTCGCGCGCAACTGAATGATCGTGGTGATGGTATTGACCGACCCAAGAAGTGAGGAGGTAATCAGAAACACCATGCCGGTCAACCACATGGACTGCCCGGTAAACAGCGAATGGCTTTGTGGGGTGATAACCGAAAGAGGCGCATACGAAGTCCAGCCGGACTGTGCCGAACCGCCCGGCACGAAGAAGCTGCACAACATGACCACGCCGCCGATGAAATACACCCAGTAACTGGACATGTTGAGTTTCGGGAAGGCCATATCCTGCGCGCCGACCTGCAGCGGCACGATATAATTTCCAAACGCACCCACCGCCAACGGTACGACACCGAGGAAGACCATGACGGTGCCGTGCATCGCCCCCAATTGGTTGTAAAACTCCGGGGCCATGATCCCGCCGGGCATCCTTGAATCGCCAAGCCATTTCACCAAAAAACCAATCGGCAGCGGCTTGCCGGGGTACGCCAGTTGCCAGCGCATCAACATCATCAGGCAAAAACCGAAAAACAGGAACACGAGCGCTGTGAGACCGTATTGGATCCCGATGATCTTGTGGTCGGTCGAGAAGATGTAATGCCGCCAAAACGGTAACTCGTCATGATGCTCGTCGTGATGATGCGCGTCTGTCATTGACCCATTTCCTTCCTGAAACACCGATTGAGGGCGCCTGTCATCTCCCGACAGACGCTCTCAGCACCCAAACTTCTTCGCCAGACCAGCCCTATTCGGCCTTGAACTTAAAGTCAGCGGTCTTTGCCTCACCATCGCCGACCTTTATCTTTTGAACCTGCTCCCCGTACTTCTCTTGCACGGCCGCCACTTCATACTCGCCCGCCGGCAACCCCTTTAGCGAAAAGGTGCCATTATCGCCGGTCACGCTGTAAAACGGATTGTCCAACACGCCCACGTACGCCGACATCCACGGGTGCACGTCGCACTTGAAGTGCACCATGACCTCGGGGTGAGCAAACGTGGCACTGGACTTCATACCTTTGTTCGGCTGACCCTTATTGAATTCCTTGTTGTTGGGATCCGTTGGCATGGCGTGGATGTTATGGAGCGTGTCATCATCGTTGACGATCTGGAGCTGCTGACCCGCCATCATCCCAAACACGTGAGGCACATAATGGCAACCGGTCTGGTGAAGCTCGACCGGTGTCGCAGGCTTGTCATACGTCTTGGTCAAACCGCTCTTGATGTACACGAACACGTTCTTCAACGTGCCGTCGGGATTCACCACAACCTCTTCGCTCATAAGCGGTGAATCCGCGTGCATCTCCGCGCACTTCGGGTCGGCATCCGTCTTGATCTTCTTCATTTTGGGTGGCGTACCCTCGAAAGTCACCTTGCCCGTAATCGACGCCGAATCCGCCGCGTGCGCCCCGATTACCACAAAAAATGATGCTGCCACCGCCACCAACAACCTGGATGATTTCATACGTTCTCCTTCAATCAGTCGATAATCGACCAGTTTTCTATTGGAACCAACGTTTTTCAAGGCCAAAGTTGGTTCGTTTTCTTCTCTCTGTTTGGACGGTTTCTTGTCCCCTTTTGTCCATGGAAATTCACGTTACGGCTGCGCCGGAGGTGTTGCCGTCGCCGCTGGAACCGGCGTTGCCTGTGCGGTTTGCCCGGGCGCACCGAGCGTCAGTACATAATCCACCAGCGCCTCGATCTGTTTGCGTCCATCACCGTCCAGGACATTCGGGGCCACGGCAGTACCGTACTCGAACTGTGGCATACGCGTGCCGGGCATCTGCGCCAGCGGTTCCACCAGCCACTTGTTCACCAGCCAGTCACGCTGCAGACGCTCGTGCGCCAGCGAAAGATTCGGCGCCAACCGCGGCAGGTCCTCTTCCGGAATCTCCGACAGCGGTTTGCCGAGCGCTTTCCCGTCCACAATATGGCACAGCGCGCACTTCAATTGCTCGAACAATTGCTTGCCCGCCGCCAAATGCTCGGGCGACGTGTCGATCTTCGCCGATTGATAAGGGAACTGCGCCCGACCTTCCGTGGCAAAGTATTTCACGACTACATTCGCCTCGCCGTCGGTCAATCCGAACGTCGGCATCCGCACGTGCAGCCACGGACGAATCTCGCCCGTCTGGGGCGCTTTCACAAATCCAAACAGCCAATCCGGCTGCGTGCGCTGCCCCTGATGCAACTGCGTCGGCAATCCGCTGAGCATCGGCGGCTCCATGCCCGTCGGAATGCCCGTGGCGCGAATCGCGCCACCCCGGGCCTCGACGATGTGACAGCCGACGCAGTTCAATTCCTTGACCATCCACCGGCCGCGCTCGGTCTGGAACTCCGCGGGGCTGAGTTGTTTGGCCTCGTTGGGCGTCAACTTCTCGTCCGTCATGCCGGAGATCACCGTGGCAATCTGGTCGATTTGCTCATCAGTCACGTTGAACTTCGGCATCTTCAACAATTCCTGCGGCGATCTCGTAACGCCGATGCGCCCCGTGTCGAATGACCGCGGCGCGTGAAGCTTCTGCTTGAACCAGGCGAGACGATCCTGCTCGATGTCGACGAGACCGAAATCCAGTTTATTGATCGGCTTGCTGCCCCACTCACTCAATTCCGTGCCAATCGGCCTTGCGTTCTCGAACCCGTGAATGTCGTGGCAGGCAAAACAGCCGTAGCGCGCGATCAACTTGCTGCCCAGATACACGTTCTTCTTTTCGACGGGCCGCAGGGCGGCGACCGTTTGTTTTGCCGCGGCCATCTTCGCCTTGATCTGGTCAATCTGGGCCGCCAACTTCTTGGCTTTGCGGTCAATCGCGTCGTCGTACGTATCGGCAAACTCCTTCTGCAATGCCTTGACCTGCGCTTCTTCGCGCGCCAGCCGCGCGGGATCCTGGTAATATTGCATCGTCTCTTCGTCGACGAAGTACATCTCGATCAAGTCGTCGAGGTTGTTGATCTTCTGCTGTGCCTCCTCGGTTGGCAGCGTGACCTGCAAGTACTCGACCGTTTCCTTGTCCAGCATTTCTGACTTCACCTCGGGCAGCGATTCCTGGTCTGTCTTCTCGTTGTGCAGGCTCGACAGATATGCCGCCACATCCGCCGCTTCCTGATCGGCCAGACGCAGGTTCGGCATCTTCGTTCGGGGATGATATTGCTTCGGATCTTTCAGCCATGCGTACAACCAGTTGACGTCCGTCTTGCTGCCGGCACCTGCCAGTTGCGGGCCCTGGGAACGCAATCGCCGGTACTGCCAATCGTCCATGTACTGTTTGAGCGAGGCCGGCACCTTGATGTCCATCAACTTCTCATCGATGACGTGGCAGGCCATGCAGCCGAGTTGGCCGACGAGTTTCTTGCCGTTCTCAGCGTCGCCGGAAACCGGCGGCGCAGGATACTTCGGTTGCTCACTAACTTTGAAAAGGAAATCGGCGATCGCATTGATCTCGACGGCGTTGCGATCGGGGGTGTCCTTGTTGTTATCGAGACCCCAGAATCGCGGCATATAGGTGTTAGGCCGGAACGCGACGGGGTCGGCGAGCCATTTGCGCGCCCATTCCTTGTTCGTCTTGGTCGCGACCTTGAAGAGGCTCGGACCCGGTTTGCGCAATGTGCGGATCGGGATGTTCACATCCTGCCCGACCGTCAAGGAAACTTCCTGCGGGAACCCGTTGAGCCGGCGCACGTCGTCCGCGTTCACGTCGTAAAACTTGCAGATGCTGTCGAAATCCTCGCCCGCCGCGACGTGATGGGTCGAGTACGTCTCCAGTTGCTTCATCTTATGGCACGACCAGCAGCCCAGTTGCTCGATGAGGCGGCGACCGTGATCGAGTTGCTCGCCGCCCTTCAGATTGGTCTGGTCGCTGTGGCATTTCAAGCAACTGGCCTCCACGTATTTCGCCGCGCGCATCGGTTGCGTCAGAAATTCCTGCTCTTCCCAATGGTAGTTCTTCTCCCAGGCCGCGCGCTGTGTCATCGGCACAACGGCCGGCTTCTCCGCCGCCGCTTTTTGTGGCTTCGAGTCTGCGTCCTCGTCATCCTCGTTCTTCGGGACCTTCACCCACAACTTGTTGGCGGAATCAAATGTGTACGGCTGTCTCTCCTCGGCATCAGGTGTATGGCCCGCCCGCGAAAAGGTGGTTTCGCGGTCCCACCCCCAATGGCAGGTGGTGCAACCATATTTGCTCATGGGATGCGGTGATGTGTCCCCGACAAAGAGATCGAGTTTCGGATGATTGCGCAGGGGTTCGGGCTGTTTCGACCACTCGATGGCCCCGATCTTGTGCTTCGTGCGGAAGCTGAGTTCGTCCGTCGTCGGGTCCTTGCGGTCAATGCCCTTGTGGCAGGTGATGCAACGATCCACACGCGGGACGGTGGTGAAATTGACGTCGACATGGTGCGTATCCGCCACGATCTGCTCGACCTTGAACGTCGAGGCGGCAAACTCGATCATCGGGGCGTTGACCACGTCCTGGATGAGCGGGCTGCTCAGTTCACGCAACCGTTTGGTCAACAGATTGACGGTGTCGTCGAGGTGTTTGATGCTGCGCTGAAGGTCTTCCTCATGGCCCATCAGCGCCGTCAGGTTGGCCTCGGCGGCCTGCAAATTGGCGTCCGCATCCTGCTTTTTGAGGTCGAGTTCCACGACACGCTTGTTTTGGGCATCAGCCTTGTCTTTCGATTCCCGGACCTCCGCCGCGTCCATGTTCATGTTGTTGCGCTCGAGCGCCTCTTCGTAGGAAGAACGGAGCTGGTCGCGCAGGGCCTTTTGCATCGTAAACTCACGGGTAACGCGATCGTCCTCCACGCGCATTTGATCGGCCTCCGCCTGCAACTTCGCTTCCTCGGCTTTCTTCCCAGCGAGCTCTTCACGCGTCTTCTTCAAATCTTCCTGCAGCTTGCCCAAGCCCGCTTCATTGGCCCGGGCTTCGGCGGCTTTCGCGTCGTTATCGAGGCGCTTCTTTTCCAGTGTGTAGAACTCCTTCTGGTATTGTTTCCACCCGCGATCGCCGTGCAGGCCCAGCCAGGGAATGTAGCCGCCCGAGTAATCGACCCAGATCATCAGCACAAGGCTCAGCAGAAACACGAAGCCGCTGCCCAGAAACCACCAGTTCAGGTGCGGGATGTTGTACTCGTGGACGGTCTCGGGTTGGTTTCTCATCGGCTCAGAACTTGATCCACGGGGTATCCACGAAATACTTCAGGTTCATCGTCCAGCGCAGCACCATTTTCAGCGGCAACGTGAACATCGTGAGAAACAGCATGACCAGGACGCTATACCGACCGAAATCCATTTGCTGATAGAATTTTTTGAGTACGGTCTTTGCGAGGACGCCGGGCAACGCCAGGAAATACAGCGCCAGGAATAGCAGACCGGCAAACTCGCGCTTGAAGGCGTGTCCGACCTCGACGAGGAACGGCTTAATGGTTGCCAGGTCGGGTGGAATCAACTGCGGTACCTTGTTCACCACGTTCGGCAGACCTTGGTTCAGCCATTCGATGTGCGTATGTTGATATAGTTTCGGGAACCACACGATCCAGACGTAATCGGACAGGTTCACGTTATTCAATGCAACGACTTTGTGCGGGTCCCAGAATTCAAATGGCCCGAAGAAATTCCAACCGGGCCCACGCAGGAATGTACCGGTGATGATCATGAAGACCCACAACGCAAGGTAGCCGAATAGGAAAATCCCAATGGCAAACTTGCGCTCCGTGAAAGTGAAGTAGCCGTTGCCCTTCGGATTGACGTCGATATAGGGGATGGCCATCAACCCCACCACAATGATGCTCGGCAACACCACGCCCGCGTACCACGGATCGTAGTACACCAACATCTCCTGCAACCCGAGGAAGTACCACGGCGCTTTCGATGGATTTGGCGTGGCGGCGGGGTTGGCGGGCTGTTCCAGCGGCGCGCGCAGGTAAATCGCCCACAGGATCAATACGACCGAGCAGATGATCAGGGCAATGAATTCGATGTACAGCAGGTCGGGCCACACCCAGGTCTTCTGGTTGGAGCTCTCTTTTTCGTCGGACGGTAACTTTTGCTCGGCGCGCCGGTCGTTGTTGACCGCCTGTACCATCGCCAGCCACAGCACGAAGGTGGAAATGAACAACATCGCCGTGATCGGGACATTGTCCGGTTTGCCGACGATAAGCGAGAAGTTCGGATCCTTCATTCCCCAGATGACGAAGACCGCCTCCATGAGGATCATGAATGCGCCGATCCACCAGTTGAATACGTGCCGGCGAAACCGCAGCATCAACAGCAATCCGCCCGCAGCCAGCAAAAAGCTCAGCTTCGGCGTGGCCAGGATATTGGCCACCGCCTTGAACGCCTCGAACAGAGCGCTATGGTATGCCGCTGTTTGTTCCATTGAAAACTGTGCCCGCTCCCGCGTCGGCGATTAGAGCGGCCCCGATACGCCACCATCCTTGCGGATGCGCCAGAAATGCACCGCCATCAGCACCGCCGCAATCAACGGGATGCCGATGCAATGCAATACGTAAAACCGCAACAACGTCGTGCCGCCGATTTCCTTCGCGCCGATGAGCATGAACCGCGCGTCATCGCCCGGGTGCACCAGCGGCACGCCACCAATCTGCAAAAAGTCCGCGAACGGCCCGCCTGCGCCGACCAGCGGCGTGGCCTTCGCCATGTTTGAGCCAACCGTGATCGCCCAAATCGCCAATTGGTCCCACGGCAACAGGTAGCCCGTGAACGACAGGAGGAACGTTAACACCAACAGCAGCACGCCGATGGTCCAATTAAACTCACGGGGTGGCTTGTAGCTGCCGGTCATGAAGACGCGGAACATGTGCACCATCACCATAATAACCATGGCGTGCGCCGACCACCGGTGAAGTTCGCGCATGATGCCAAACGGCACCTGCGAGCGCATGTCGAGCATGTCCACGTAGGCGCCTTCGACGGTGGGACGGTAATAGAACATCAACAACACGCCCGTCAGCGTCAGCACGAGAAATAAGAAAAAGCTCAACCCGCCCGCGCACCACGTGTACCGCAGTTTTACGCCGCTGGTGCGCACCTTCGTGGGGTGCAAATGCAGAAACACGTTGCCCAGGACGATGAGCACGCGTTTGCGGTCGGTGTTGGGGATGCCGACGCGAAAGATCGATTTCTTGATCTGCGAATCTAGGACTGAGTTCTTGAGTTTATTCAGCATGGTTCGTTAGACCGCAATGAACGCCCGCGGATCGTCAAATTCGCCCTTCTCCCAGAAGAATAGCCGTCCTTCGTTCACGATGATCTGCCCGTCGTCCGCAAGCGAGACCTCGTAGCGGCGCATCGGGAACGGCGCGGGGCCTTCGAAATTGATTCCGTCGATGGTGTAGCCGCTACCGTGACACGGGCATTTGAATTTGTGCTCGCTATCCATCCAGTTCGGCGTGCACCCCAGGTGTGTGCAGACGGCTTGGATGGCGAAAATCCTGTGATCGTGGTTCACCACCCAGATGCGATGCGCCGCCTTGAACGATTCGTCGACCGTGCTGGGCGCAAAATTGGATGGCGGGCCGACTTTGAACACATCAATCTTGGTAAAGTCGACGCGGGGCACCATGAACGCGGATAGCGCGGCGAGTCCGCCGCCCATCGCCGCGGCAAATGTCGCCCATGCAAGTGCGAGACCGACCAAAAACTGGCGCCGCGGCATGGGTTTGCCTTCGGGGTCGAGAATCCCCTTCGCCTTGAGACGCCGTATCGCTTCTTCGCGCGGACTCAACACCTGCCCCTGCTGGGGCTTGTCCGCTCCGACAACCTTCAATTCTGCCATGATTATGTGTGCGTTAACTTGTTGAACTGCTGAATGGCCGCATTGCGCACCTGTAAATCCGGTTCACTGGTGCTCATTTTCTCCAGCAGCGGCGCGGCCTTCGTTGGATCCAGCTTTGCCACCCACGCCACCGCGGCCACCCGGTACCGCTGGACGTTCTCCTCCAGCGGACGACCCTCCCTGGGCATCATTTGAGTAACACGGTCTACATATTCCTTGTCAAGTAACCTCACCAACACGTTCCACGCGGCGGGGTTGCCCTGGTTCGCCAGCCCGAACGCGGCATTCCACTTCACCAACTCATCCGGGTCGTTGAGCGACGCCTCCAACACGCTACGCGCCTGCGGGCTGTTCAGCGAACCGAGCACGTACACCGCCATCAACCGCACTGACGGCTCGTCACTGTGCGTCAACTCGACAATTCGCACGGCTGACTCCTCGTCGCCGATTCGGCCCAACGCCCATACACAATTCTTCACCGTTTCGGGGTCACCATCGCCAAGTCCGCCGCGCAATGCCGTGACAGCTTCGTGGTCGCCAAACAACCCGAGCACCAGCGCCAGATACCGCCGCGTCCTCGGGTCCTGGCCTTTCGATTCCTCGAAGACCTGTACGATCTCCGTGACGGCGTGTGGATTTCTCGCCAAAAACTGGTCGCGATCCGCGCTGATCTGCGCGGTCACGTCGAAAATCCCCTGCCAGCGTTTGGAGTCCTGGATGTAATTCAGGAGATACCGCGCCTGCTGCGTGCGTTGTTCGCCCGAACTGGCCCGCAACGCGCCCAGATAATCGTCCAACCCCTTGCGCTCACCCGTGAGCCAGACAAACAGCCCCGCCAACGCCACGCAAAAGAGCACCACCGACAGCGGGATCACCAGCAACTGCACGGCCAGGGTCGTCAGCTTCGACTTCTCCTCCGGCAGGTCCGCCAGGCTTGGCGAAGATGCTCCCACTGGTTGGGTCGCGTCACTCATTTGAAAGAACTAATGCTTCTCCAACTGAGACGGCAACATCGCCGCCCGGTGCGTCGGCGCATTCGGCACAATGATCGCGTCTTTGTCGCACACGATCTCGCACAACCGACACGCCACGCAGTCCTCCGCCACGACCTCGGCCACTTTATAATGTCCCGCGCCCGTATGCGTCGGGTCTTCCTTCATGTAAATGCAATCGAACGGGCAGATGTCCACGCAGAATTCGCAGCCCGTGCAGTCGTCCACGATCACCTTGGCCTTGGGGATCTGGCTCGGCTTGATGCGCGTCACCAGGTTGCCGTACTGGTCCTGGATGCACGACACCGGGCAATAGATCGCGCACACCCCGCAGTCGATGCAACCTTCGGGATGAATGACGTACAACTCCTTTGACCTGCCGCTGATCGTGTCGACCGGACATTTCAACTCGCAGACCGTGCAACCGATGCAGGTGTCTGTAATGAAATACGCCATGTTGTTTTGTTCGTTGCCAGCGACCCACTCAACCGCCACGTAACTGAGTTTCACTGCCCCTCAGTCTGTTTCAACCCACTCCGCGCGACCCATACTTTGAGAAAACTTTCACAAGGAATATAAGCAGCTCCGCCCCGAAGTGCAACAGCTTTTCTGCGGACAAAATAGGGTTTTCCGCGGACAAACCAGGGTAAGAAATTGGGGCGGGTGATGACCCTGAAGCCTGTAAGTATTAGCATTCCCGTCCCCGCAGAACAAACACCCCGGCACTCACCCGACTGGGCGATTTAACGGTTCTTCTGGGCTTGTTGTTTGGCGAGAAACCAATAGAACGTTGCCGTTACCAGCCCACCCACGAGAAATGCCCAGTCAATCGGGTCAAAGCCCTGCTGCAAACAATACACCCCAAACGAGCTTTGCGGCGGGCCGGAGTCGACGCCGCTGCTCGTCCACATGACCCAATCCACTGGCAGCAACATTAAACCACCAACCATCATGCCCAACAAGCAGGTCCGGCCAGCCGTCAGTGGAGTGAGCCTTGAGAGCAAGAATAGGCAGGGCAGGAAGAGGAATAGCGTCGTGCCATAAGAAAACGCGCTGCCAAGGATGAAACAAAATAAGAATCCGTAAATCGGATGTTCGTTCATCGGAGATAAAATCACGAAAACAACGCTGTACAAAAAAGGGACAGGTAGAGGCGCTAAGACGAGTGCTTTCCAGGAGAACTTCATACTCCATCTCGATGTTCCTGCTGCGTCAGATGTAACACAAACAGATTTTCCGCTAACGGGAGAAACACCGCAAACAACACGCTCAGGGTTCAGCCCCGCTCTCCGCCGCCCACAAGACTGCCGCCTGATCTCCGCCCACGCACGTGCGGGGCGCTCGATCAATGAGAGCCGTCGAATAGGACGCAGGAGAACGTTGGAACGATTGCGATTTCGCCAGCGCCGGATGCGCTTCCGTGAACTCCAGATGTTGGCAGTCGCTGGCGACGTTCGCCGGATGTTTCAGGTGTCGAGCGGCTACTATTCTGGTCTTGCGTCGGCGATACGCTTTGCTTCTTGCTGGGCAGTCGTTTCAACCGATTCCTTTGTGATCGCTGACCCGAGGGCTTTTTCAATATCAACTCCAGCAGCAAGTGGGATTTCCACCTTGACGACTGCAAGGTTGCTGTTGGCCTTTGAGATGGCTTTTACGACATAGAGTTGTCCCGTATTAATCTTAAACCATTCAGCCTTTATCGTGTAGTCTTTAGCCATGATATTTCTCCTGTTGCCCTGCAACTACCACTTCTCAACTGCGTTCACAACACATTTACCAACCCGCCCGCAACTCGCCGCCAGCTCCCAACTGAACCGCCCCAGAAAACTATCACCCCGGCACTCACTCGATAGGGCGATTTTCGCCCATTTTGGGTGAGTGTCAGAATTGAAGACGGGAAAGCTCCGGGGGCACAGCCAGCCAACAGAACCCGTCGATTACAAGCCACCTCGGCTTATTCCATTTTCCGAAAAAGCTCCGCCTCCGCAGCGGGTCGGCTTACAATATTTTCGTTCAGTTCCGAGACTAGTAACACCCCTTGCTGATTCCTTTTTATTACGACGTAACTCCATGTACCGGTCTCCTGCTCATGATCAATCGCACCGAGGGCGTTGTTCGCTTCGTTCGCAAACCACTCGACCAGCTCCCCGGTAAAGGATTCAAGGGCAGGTCTATCTGGGAACAGTTTGTCGAATTCATTGCGGGATATCATTCTGAGATGCGTGTTTTGACTGGTCTTTGCCGGATTTTGAGGCGCCAACCGGTCAAATTTGGAATGGGGGACGGTTTTAATACTCATTTCGTTGCACCTATTTTTTAGCAGGCCGCATAGGCCTTCTTTTGGGCGACATGATGACTGCAACCGCTACGGCGTGGCCCTTCAGAACCCTCTTTTGAATTCGTCTCGGCGTCCCGAACCGACTGTGGCGTCCGTATCTCCGCCCAAAGCCCGCTCCGAATCGGCCGCTTCTATTTCGCCATCTTCTGACAGTTGTTTGAGTTCCCGTTTGGCTTGCAACCAGTCTTGCACGTCTCGCCCGTGTTTTAGGTGCCTCATGTAAATCTCATGGGCTTGTTTTCTGATTTGTTTTTCGGTTGGATTCTTCATTGAAGACCTCTCCTTCTTCTTAAAGACAAAACGCCTTTTCGACTGACTGTGTCGATCATGCAACGGGTTCCCATTGATTCCCTTTACAGGACAATGCACCCGGAACCGGGTAGGCGCTATGGGGGGTTCACCCCACCCGCAAGCATTTCAACAGGGCGGCGCAATTCGGGCGGGTTGCCGAGCGGATAAAGAATGGAGCGGGTGATGGGAATCGAACCCACGTCGTCGGCTTGGGAAGCCGATGCATTACCATTATGCTACACCCGCTTGCGATGCGCGCTATTCTCGCCGTTTCCTCCCGCAAATCAAGCCAAAGTTGGCAAGCCGGGCGGGGCTTGCTATGGTTGTCGACAGCGAAAGGTCATGCGTATTCCCTATTACCAAGTCGACGCGTTTACCTCACAGACCTTCAGCGGCAATCCCGCCGGGGTTTGCGTCGTGGAGAATTGGCTGCCGGACAATATCCTGCAGTCCATCGCCGCGGAAAACAATCTCGCGGAGACCGCCTTCTTCACTCGGGAGGACGATCACTATCATCTGCGCTGGTTCACTCCCGTCATGGAAGTCGACCTGTGCGGTCACGCCACATTGGCCACGGCGTTCGTGCTGTATTTCGAGTTGGGTTGCACCGACCACACCCTTCGCTTTCACACCCGCAGCGGCTGGCTGACGGCCACACGCCACGAAAACATCATCGAGCTGGATTTCCCCTCCCGACCGCCCGTGCCATGTCCCGCACCCGAACAACTCCTCCGCGGACTGAGATGTAAGCCGCGCGAGGTCCTGAAGTCGCGCGATTTCATGGCGGTTTATGATTCCCAGGCGCAAGTAGCAGCCCTGACGCCGGACATGACTCTGCTGGCGCAACTGGACTGCCTCGGAATCATTGCCACCGCGCGTGGTGAGGATGCGGACTTCGTTTCGCGCTTCTTCGCCCCGCGCGCGGGCATTCCGGAAGATCCCGTGACCGGTTCGTCGCATTCGTCGCTCATGCCGTTCTGGGCGGGACGACTGGGTAAGACCGTGTTGCTCGCGCGACAGATTTCAAAACGCGGCGGCGAATTACATTGTCGTCACGTCGGCGATCGCGTGGCCATCGGCGGGCGCGCGGTCGTCTATTGCCGAGGCGAACTCGAGATCACCGACCAACCCGCCTCGAATTCTTCTCGACCCGGATGAACCCATAGTTGGTAAAGCGCGCGGCGTTTGATATGTTACCCGCGTATGGCACCGCCGACCGACACGGGACAGCCCGGCACGATCCTCATCGAGAAAATCAAAGCGAAGGACCAGCGCGCGACCCCGTGGAATGTTATCGTCCACAATGACCCCATCAATCTCATGGGCTATGTCACCATGGTCTTTATGCGCGTGTTCGGTTACCCGCGCCCCAAGGCGGAGAAGTTGATGATGGAGGTCCACAACCTCGGTCGTTCCCTCGTCTGGTCGGGCGGACACGAGCAGGCCGAGCATTACGTCCATCAACTCCACGGCTACCAACTTCTCGCCACCATGGAGAAATCCGACGCATGATCGCCCTCCGCGTCCGGCCCTTCGACGAGAAACGCATCCGCATCAGCGGCATCCCGCCCGTTCTCGCACTCATGCTCCGTGAACTCCCCGAAATCCTTGAGCTTCGCGACTCACCCGACGCCGAGGCCCGGCTTTTCCCAAATCCAACGGCCAAGGACGACACCGTCAACACCGAATGGCATCAGGTCGCCGCCCCGGAGTTGCGCCACTTGTTCGTCTCCGCCGGCGAAACCGTCGCGCGGGACCTGACCGCCGTGGCGCCCGATGACACCGGCCCCGAACACTATCAGGTCACCTTCCCCGTCGAGCATGTGAACGCCTGGATGAGCGCCCTCAACCAAGCGCGCCTCATTCTCGCCGCCGTCCACAAGATCCGCGACAAGGACATGAATCGTACGGAGTTCGATCCCAAAAGTTCCAAGGACGTGGCCGCCCTGCGCATTCATCTGCTCGGCTATCTGCTGCATCTCTTCGTCGATCTGGAAAATGGAGACGAATCTGAAAACCCTGTTTGAAGGCCAGGCCATCAAATCGGAAATGGTCGTGTTGATCCTCGAGAAGTGGGGACTCCATCCGAAAATGGAAGAGAAGACCGCCGCGCCGAACCTTGACGACCTCGCCCGCGATTCTCGCGTCGTCATCCCCGAGGCTGAATACGATCAGGCCCACGAAATACTCTTCGGCGAAAGCGAAATCGAGCGGGCGGGGTTTTGATGAACTCCGTCTCGACCGACACGTCCCCCATAAATTCCATCGCGCCATTATGGCGGCGCGTGGCCAAAAGCCGCCTGTGGGACATCATGGCCGTTGTCGTCGCGTTGGTGTCGTTGCCCCGGTACGCGGAACTGATGCCCCAAGCCGCGCATGCCAGCGATTTTTCGCATTACTATCTCTCGTGCCGCGCACTGTTGGAGGGCAAAAGTCCGTACGCGACGCCGCTGGTTCCGATGGAGAAGCAGTACGATCTGGTGCTTTCGGAGAACTCGACCACGGGCACGAACCCGCCGGTCCTGCAATGGTTGTTCGCTCCGTTCGCCCTGTTAAACCCGCGTCCGGCATTTTGGTTGTGGTCGTTGCTGCAGGCGATTTCGTTGGGGGTGATGTTGTGGTGCACCCGGCGATTGCTGGCGGGACGACTCTCCGCGCGGGCCTGGCGCTTCGTGGTCTGCGGGTCCGTCGCCTCGATCCCGATGTTGATCCACTTCACGGAATCGCAGACGCAACTATTGATCGGCGCCCTGTTGTTGGTCGCCCTTGTCTGGCATCGCGCGGGCCGTCCGGTCGCCGCCTGCCTCGCCGCCGTCGCCGCCGGGATCTTGAAACTGTTTCCGTTCGTGTTGCTGCCGTGGTTCATCTGGCGCGGCGGACGGACCTGGCGCGAGCGCGCCGTCCTGGCGGGCGTGTCGCTCACCGCCATCGGCGTCCTGGTCATCGCGTCCGGGCCGGCCTGGTGGTGGGATTTTCACCAGCATGGCCTGCCATCGGTGGATTATTGGTCGCGAAACTTCGTTTTCAACTATTGCCTGGCCGCGTTCGTGAAACATTGCGGCGGAAGTTGGAATGCCGGGTTAACGGTAGGGTTCCTATCGCTGGCTGCCGCCTATGCCCTTTGCCAGCGCCTGCGGGACGACGAGGAAGCGCAGTTCTGTCTCGTGTCGCTGGCCATGCTTGCGGGTGGAACCACCACCTGGTCACATTACATGGTGCTCGCCATCTTCCCGGTGGCGGCCGTCGCGGCCCGCGTCGCCGCCCGCCCATCATACGCGCGTGTGCTGCTGTTCGCCGTCGCGGTGATGGCGCTGGACAACGTGGATGCGCCAACCTCGGCGTTCCCAGCGGGATGGCATCTGGCGAAACTCTTATGGATCGACACGCCGTTGTTCGGTCAACTGGCGTTGGCTGCCCTGCTCGTGAAGCTATCCTCCGTCCGCCGGGACGTGATCAACCCACCTCGAAGTGGCTCATCGACTTGAACGCATCGTAGCGCTCTTTGATTTCGGCCTGGGTCAATGTTTCGAGCCGGGTCAGGCTGAAATCTTCCACGCAGTAGGAGGCGATGACGCTGCCGTGCACGACCGCCTTGCGTAGCGAATCATGATCGACCCGGTCCGCGCGTGCCAGGTAGCCCGTGAATGCGCCCGCAAAACAATCCCCCGCGCCGGTCGGATCGTGAATGTCCTCGAGCGGATACGCCGGCGCGCTGAAGAACAGGTCCTTGCCGAACAACAGGCAGCCGTGTTCGCCTTTTTTGATGACCACGTATTTTGGGCCCTGCTTGAGAATCTGTCGGGCCGCCTTGATCAGGCTGGTCTGCTTGGTGAACTCGCGCGCCTCGCTCTCGTTCAGCACGAGACAATCGATCTTGCGCAGCAACTCCGTCAACGCGTCGCGCTGGGTTTCGATCCACAAGTCCATCGTGTCGGCCACGGTAAATTTCGGTTCCGCGGCCTGCGCCAGCACGTGCATTTGCAGTTGCGGCGAGATGTTCGCCAAAAATACGTACGGCGTGCGCTGGTACCCGTCTGGCAGCGTCGGCTGGAATGTCTCGAACACGTTCAGGCACACCGACAACGTCCGCCGCTTGTTGAGGTCCCATTCGTACTCGCCACTCCAGCGGAATGTTTTCCCGTCGGCAATCTGCAGCCCATCGAGGTTGATCCCATGTTTCCGGTACAGCTCGATGTATTCCTTCGGGAAATCGGTGCCAACAATTCCCACCATGTTGACCTCTGCGAAGAAGCTCGCCGCCACCGACGCGTAGCTCGCCGAGCCGCCCAGCAAATCGTGATGTTCCTCAACCGGCGTCTTCACGCTGTCAAGCGCCACCGACCCTGTGATCAGAATGCTCATTTCACGCCCCCAATTGTCTCTTGAACGCCGCCGCCGCTTCTCCCATATCAGCCGCGCACAAAATTGCTGAAACCACCGCCACCCGCGTCGCGCCCGCAGCCTGGACCCGGCCAACATTGTCCAGCGTAATGCCGCCGATTGCAAAAAATGGGGTCTTCACGCGCGCGTCCACCTTGCCCACCAACTCGACGCCCACGGGCTTCACGCCCGGCTTGGTGGCCGTCGGAAACACGGGGCCGACGCCAATATAGTCCACCCCGTCACGCTCGGCCGCCAGCGCCTGTTCGAGCGAGTGCGTGCTGAGCCCAACGATCCGCATGTTCGCCAGCCGCTCGGTGCGTTCTTCGCTCCCGCCAAGGCGTGACCAATCTTCCTGCCCAAAATGTACTCCATCCGCACCCGTCTCAAACGCCGCGTCGAGGTCGTCGTTGATGATCACCGGCACATGGTGCCGTTTCGCCAACTCGACCACTTCCAGCCCCATCCCGACCAGTTCGGCGTGCGAACTCAGCTTCGCCCGCACCTGCAGTATGTCCACGCCACCCGCGATCAACTTGCGCGCCACGTCACCGGGTTCGCGGCCCGCCAGATAGGCCGTGTCGATGAACCCGTAGAGCCGGCAGTGCGCGATACGAGTGGTTGGCATCAACCAAAAAATACTTTGGCGACTTCGTACAGTTCCTTCGGCACACAGCGGTTCCGCACGCGCAGTTTCGTCTTGCCCGTCTTCTTGTCGACGACCTCGGTAATGACCGAGTCGATGGAAATGCCAATGATCTCCGGACCGCGCAACGCCACCATGTGGCCAAACTTGCCGGCCATCGCGAGCTCGACCGCTTTCACGCCGTAGCGCGTGGCCAGCACCCGGTCGTAGGCGCTGGGCGTGCCGCCCCGTTGGATGTAGCCCAGCACCACCGCCCGGCTTTCGATGCCCGTGATCTTCTCGATCTCCCTGCACAATGTTTCGCCGATCCCGCCCAACCGCACGTGGCCGAACGCGTCGAGTTCCTTGGTGGCGGTGACCTCTGCGCCCTCCAGCTTGAACCCCTCGGCAACCGCGACAATCGAAAAGCTTTTCCCGCCCGCCTGGCGCTGTTTGATGACCTTGCAGATGTCGGCCAATGACATGGGGAATTCCGGCAGCAATACCAGGTCCGCGCCACCGGCCATCCCGGCTTCGAGTGCGATCCAGCCCGCCTGGCGGCCCATCAACTCCACCACCAACACACGGCTGTGCGACTCCGCGGTGCTGTGAAGACGATCGATCGCCTCGGCGGCGATGTTGATCGCGGTGTCGAACCCAAACGTCTGGTCAGTGCCGTCGATATCGTTGTCGATGGTCTTGGGCACGCCAATGACCGGCGTGCCGAGTTTGTGGAGGCGCGACGCGACACTCAGCGTGTCGTCGCCACCGATGGCCACGAGCGCGGAGAGATCCATGCTCTTGATGTGCTTGACGAGCGTTTCCAGTTGCTCGTCGGTCGGGTTGGTGCGTGACGTGCCCAGGATCGTCCCGCCCAAATGCAGGATTCCCGACACGCGCTCGCGCGTGAGCGGGAAATAATCCCCCTTCAACACCCCCGCCCAACCATTGCGAAACCCGAACACCTCGTACCCTTCGAGCAGCGCCTTGCGCGTCACCGCCCGAATCACGGCATTCAATCCGGGACAGTCGCCGCCGCCAGTCAACATCGCGATCTTTTTCATAAAACCTTGGTTATTCTCCTTCAATTATTCCCGAGCAACCGCGTGCGCGGGGATCGGTTCCTCGCCCTTCGGTGGCACCAGCGGCTGGCTGGCCGCCAGGAGCCGTTCCACGAAGTTCGTCGAGTATCGACCGCGGCGGAAATTCGGGTCTTTTAATACTAATTTATGTAACGGGATCGTTGTCTTGATCCCCCGGATGATGAACTCATCCAGCGCGCGGGCCATGCGGTCCAGCGCCATGCGACGGTCACGACCATAGCAAATGAGTTTGGCAATCATCGAGTCATAATGTGGCGGAATCACGTAGCCCGCGTACACGTGCGTGTCCACGCGCACACCGTGACCGCCGGGTACGTGCAGGAACTCGATGCGGCCGGGGCTGGACTGGAAATTGTTGAACGGATCTTCCGCGTTGATCCGGCATTCGACGGCGCACTTTTGAAATTGGATGTCCTTCTGGTCATACCCGAGTTCTTCACCGGCAGCGATGCGGATTTGCTCCTTCACAATGTCGATCCCCGTGACTTCCTCCGTGACCGGATGTTCCACCTGGATACGCGTGTTCATCTCGATGAAGTAGAACTCGCCCGTGGCATCGAGCAGGAATTCGATGGTGCCCGCGTTAACGTAGTCCACCGCCTCCGCAGCCTTGATCGCCGCTTTGCCCATCTTCTTGCGCAGATCGGTGGTGAGCGCCGGCGACGGTGATTCTTCGAGAAGTTTCTGGTGGCGACGTTGCAAACTGCAGTCGCGTTCGCCCAGGTGGAGCGTCCGCCCTTTGCGGTCGGCCAATATCTGGAATTCGATGTGACGCGGGTTCTCGATGTACTTCTCGATGTACACGGCCGCGTTGGAGAACGCGCGCTCGGCCTCGGCGCGCGCCGTGTGGTACCCCTTCACCAGGCTCGGATCGTTGTGCGCCACCCGCATGCCGCGTCCGCCGCCGCCCCCCGCCGCTTTCACGATAACGGGATAACCGATCTTGCGGGCAATCTTCAGCGCATCCTGTTCGTTCTCCACCGGGCCGTCGCTGCCGGGCACGATGGCCACACCGGCCTTGCGCATCGTCTCGCGGGCCGCAACCTTGTCGCCCATCGCGCGGATGGCGGCGCTGGACGGACCGATGAACTTGATGTTGCAATTCTCGCAAACCTCGGCGAAGTGGGCGTTCTCGGAAAGAAACCCGTAGCCTGGGTGGATGGCCTCCACGTCTCCGACCTCGGCGGCGCTGATAATCCGGTCGATCTTGAGGTAACTGTCTTTGCTGGGCGCGTCGCCGATGCATATCGCCTCGTCGGCCAACTGCACATGCAACGAATCGGCGTCCGCTTTGGAGTAGACCGCCAGCGTGCGGATGCTTAGTTCCTTGCACGCGCGGATGATACGCACGGCAATCTCTCCGCGGTTGGCTATCAGGATTTTGTCGAACATGGCGACACTGGCTTTGGGCTGAAAGAACGAGGCGGCCACGCGCTATTTGACGCGCACCGCGAATAGTTTTTGGCCAAATTCGACGGGTTTGGCATTTTCCGCCATGACTTCTGTGATCACGCCTTTCACTTCCGCCTTGATCTCGTTCATCACCTTCATCGCTTCGATGATGCACACCACGGTCTCGACATCAACCTCCTGGCCAAGCTCGACGTAAGGCGGCGCATCAGGCGACGCGGATCGATAAAACGTGCCCACCATGGGGGATTCGATGTGTTTGGCGTCGGCGGCGGCGACCGGCATGGGCGCAGGCGCGGCAGGGGCCGGCGCGGAGGCCTGACTCGACACGGGCGCGGCCGTCAATTGAGCCGGGGCGGCGGGTGGAAGGGTCACCGTCTGCTGGAATTCATCAGGACCGCGTTTGATGCGGAGTTTCAGCCCATCCTGTTCCATGGAGAACTCGGATAGGTCGTTGTCCTTCATCATGGCGACAATCGCCTTGATTTGCTCCAGTTCCATAGGTTCCGTCCTCTTTAAAGTTAAAAGGGGCGTCGTTCTATCAACTCGCCATCAGTCTGTCAAACCGCGCCCTCATACAAGGTCTGGTTTGCTTCCGCCAAGGTACATCTATTAGTTGGAGGATCCTGATTCCTTGGCGGGATGAGACTCTAGCAAAGAGCCGGAGGATTGTCTAACGCTTTCCTTGGCCGCCGCCAACCCTTGGACGTAGCGCGTGTTCGTCGGGTTCAATTCAACCGCCTTGCCGAGGAGCTCAAGTACTTCCGCATCAACCCCGTGCGCGGCCTTTTTTGCCTCTGCCAGCCGCCACCAGCATGAGGCCCGATACGGGTCGTCCTGGATGGCATGACGGTACGCCGCGAATGCTTCGTCCGTCCTGCCCATTCGCCGGGCGATATCGCCGACCGTCATCTGGAAACGCGGATTCCACGGTGTCAACTCCGCGGCGTGCCGGGCTTCTTCCAAGGCCGCGAATGGGTTGGCCTTCGCCGATTCAAGGGCTTGGCCATGAATCAACGTTGCCGCCAATCCCCGACTCTCGATCCACAGTACAGCCGCCACCACGACTGCACAGACACCGCCGGCCAGCCAGTTCTCCCGCCGCCGTGGCGTCACCGAATCGGTCTCCGGCACTTCCTTCAAGCCCTGAACCAGGCCAAGTAGAATGAACGCCGGCAGCGCCACACCGGGCACGTACAGGTTAAAATCCATCAGCCCATGCACCGTCCAGCCCACCACTGACCCGCAGAGAGCTGCGGCGGCGACATCGCCCACCCGTTGCCGCGCCAGCCGAAACGAATCCCGCACCGCGACCAACCACAACGCGGCAAACGCTATAAACGCCAGCACACCTGAATCCGACCACATTTGCAGGTAACTGTTGTGGACCGCCTGGGCTTCTTCCGTCAAGGCCGTCTTGTATTTCGGGTAAATGGAGCCGAACGTACCTGGCCCGGTGCCGACCCACGGATGATCCTTGATGATGGCGATCGCCCCGCGCCAGTAATCCGTTCGTGCCACGATGCTGCTCGTGCCGAAATGAAGCAGCCCGCTGCTTCGCCCAACCATCAGCAATGCCACCAGGGCCACGACCAACCCGACAATCGCGACCGCCGTCCTCCGACCACCACTCGGCGCCAGGCACCAGAGGACGGTAAACACCATCGCTCCGAAAGCCACCAAGCCGCCCCGCGAGCCAGTCAGCAGGAGACAAAACGCCATCACCCCGCCCGCCAGCGCCAGCGCGAACCACTTCACCCACGCATTCCAACTTCGCGCCCGCACCCACGTCCACGCCAGTGTCGGCGCAAACGCAATGATCAGGAATCCCGCCAGCGCATTGGGATAGACGAACGAACCAAACACCCGGTCGCTGGTCATGCGCAGCAGGAAATCTTTCGACGCCCTCGCGGCGTCGCCGCTCGCCGCCGCGTACTCCCGCGTCTGTTCGAACCCGCCGAAATGTTGCTGCATCGCCAGCAGGCACACGAACAGCGTAGCCAGCGCCAGGCCCCCGAAAACATGCACGGTCGCTGCACCGTCCCGCCCGTACCACGCCCCCACATAAAACAACAGCACGCCCCCGGCAAATAGCATGAGCGTATCGATTGTGGTTTGGGGACAAATCGTTTCCGGGACTGCCAGCGCCTGCGTCAGCAAAAACAGCAGCGGCAGGACGAACAACAAATCCACACACGCCAGCATTCGTTCACGGTCCAGCACCAGCCAGATGAACCCCGCGAAGATGAGAAGCAGGATGATCTCGTTCGGCCACAACGTATACAGCCATTCAAGCCCGATGTCCGGTGGCGTGGCGGCGGACTGGATCATCACGGGCGTGCCAAATTTCAGCGGCGTCAAAAGCGCCACCGCCGCCAGACCAAAGACAAACCAGTTCTTGAGCCGCTTCATTCAGTCGACCAGCCAGCTTCCGCGTCAGCATCCCAGTTTCAGCAGCCCCACCTCAAACGCGAGCGTCTCCGAGATGTTACGGGACAACGAATCGCGGATTTGCTCGATGGCGTCGAGGTTATGGCACGCCTGCGGGCAGGTCAATCCCGCCGCAATCCGCCGCGCCGCGCCCGCCTGGTCGGGGTGCGTCAATAGCTCATCGTTCGCGCCCTCGGCGCACAGCAGCACGTCGCCGAACCAACTGTACATCTCCTCCAGTACCTGCTCTCGCGCCGCCCGATATTCGCCCTCGATTCGCGCCTCCAATTGTTCTTCGAGACGTTCCCGCACCTTCGCTTCCAATTCCTCGTATCGCTCCAGGTTCATCTCCGCTTCGATCCGTTCGCGTGTTTCGTTGCGGACCTCCTGCAACAGCGCGGTCAGTTCCGCCAGTAATCGGTAGCCGTTGGCAACCTTCCCCTCGCCCGTCGCGGAAAACTTCGCCAGCACCGGCAATAGCTTCATACCGTAGGTCGTCCGCGCGATGGCGGCAACCGGGCCGAACGAAATCCGCAGGCACCGCGATCGGATGGTCGGCAACAGGCGTTGGGGATCGGCCGTCAGCAGGACAATCACCGTCTGCGCCGGTGGTTCTTCCAGTGTTTTGAGAAACGCGTTGCTCGCTTCCTCCCCCATGCAGTCGGCGTCCACCACGATTCCCACCTTCACCCGGCCCATTGACGAGCGCAGGTTCACGGACTTCATGAACTCACGCATCTGCTCGACCTGAATCCGCCGGCTCTTCGACTCGGGCCGCACCCAGTAAATATCCGGATGCGCCCCCGCATCGACGCGCCGGCACGAATCGCACCGGTCGCAACTGTCGTGGTCCTTTTCGAGGCAGTTCAGCGCCTTCGCCAGCGTCCGCGCCACCGCTTCCTTACCGCTGCCGCGCGGCCCCGTAAACAAATAGGCGTGCGCCAGCCGGCCGCGCTCCAGGCTGCGCTGCAATTGCCCCGCCACGGCCTTCTGTTCCTTGAAATCGCTAAAGGACACTCTTCACCAAATCCCAAATCTGTTTCTCAACCTCGTCAATCATCCGGCTCCCGTCGATCACTTTCACCCGGCGCGCCTCGCGTCGAGAGAGATCCAGGTAACCCTGCCGCACACGATCATAAAACTCCAGCGACTGGCTCTCCATGCGGTCGAACAACTCGCGGCCCCGCGCGCGTTCCAAACCGATCCGCGGATCGAGGTCGATCACCAGCGTAAGGTCGGGCAGGTTGGCGCCGACGGCAAAATTGTTGATGGCGGCCACGGCGTTCGAGTTGATCTTGCGTCCCACCCCCTGGTACACCGTCGTCGAGTCGAAGAACCGATCGCAGATGACGATGCGCCCCTCGTTCAGGTTGGGTTCGATGATTTCGCGAACCAGTTGCGCCCGGCTCGCGCAGAATAACAACAGTTCGGTCTCGGGAACCATGGCGGCCGACTGCTTACTGTATTGGAGGATGTGACGAATTTGTTCGCCCACTTCTGTACCACCAGGCTCGCGCGTCACCACCACACGGTTACCGGCCTGTCTCAGTCGGGCGACCAAACGCTCGATATGGGTGGACTTTCCGCTGCCTTCCCCCCCCTCAAAAGTGATGAATTTGCCTTTTTTGCCCATTTTTTGGATGAATTTCTCGCGATGATAGAGCCGGCGTTGGTGATGGTCAAGATTTGGCACCGAGCCTGCTTATTTTTCGTGCGTTATATATAGTGGAGCGCGCCAGGCACAGGAAACTTGAGATAGGAAGGATCTCGGAATGCCATTAACAGCTGATAACATCGTAGGGTCGAACGCGGTGAAACCCGCCGGCAGCAATACCGCCCAGCCGCTCGCCGCGGACGCCCCTCGCATCCGCGTCCTGGCCATCGACGATAACGAGGAATTCCGCAACCTCATCACCGAGCTGTTGTCGCCGTTCGGTTTCGAGGTCATCGCTGTGGCCAACCCGGTCAAGGCCCTCGAAAAGTTCACCCAGGAATCTGGTTCTTTCCAACTCGTGTTACTCGATTACTATATGCCGCAGCTTGATGGCGCCAAGACGTTCGAGTGGTTGAGGAAGCTCAATCCGGACGTGAAGGTTATCATCGTCTCGGGCGCCGAGGAACTGCGCCTGCGCCAGATCCTGGCCCAACACACGATTGACGGCTACATCCGCAAACCGTTCCGCGTCCAGGAAGCCCTTCACATCATCCGTCACGTGATGTCCAAGTCCGCGGCCAAGCCCGTCGCCTAGTAAGACTTTCTCGCGGCTCGGTTCGCCGGGGCAACCCGCGCGATCACCCTATCACTTCTTGTAGTAATCCGGCACGACGATTTTGCCGGCGATAATCTCAGCCTTCAATTCCTCGGCGCGCTGGCGTACAGATGCAGTCAGGATCTTCTCGTTGTATTGGTCGACGGCGTAATCCACACCTTTGTCGGGTAGCCCGAAGCGTTTGATGCCCCCGATGAATTTGCCGTCCTTCGCCTCCGCAATCGTCGCAAACACCGCCAGGTTCACCCGCTTGAGCATGCTCGTCAGGATCAACCCCGGCTTGATCCAGTTCTGGTTGGAATCCACGCCGATGGCGAATTTCTTCCTCTCTTCCGCCGCGTCGAACACCCCGAACCCCGACGCCCCTGCAGCCGCAAAAATCACGTCGACCCCGCTGTCATACTGCGCCAACGCAAGTTCCTTGCCTTTCGGCGGATTGTTCCACGCTTCGCTCGTCACTCCCACGTAGTTGGCGATCACGGAAACCTGCGGGTTGACCTTCTTCGCGCCCGCTTCATACCCCATCTCAAATCGACGGATCAGCGGCACGTCCATTCCGCCGACAAACCCCACCTTCCCCGTCTTGCTGGTCAGGGCAGCGATGGCGCCCACGAGATACGCGCCTTCGTGCTCCTCGAACAGCAGCGACCGGACGTTGGGCGCGGTCACATCCGCATCCACGATCGCGAAATGTTTCTGCGGGAACTGCGCCGCCGCTTTGGTAATCGCTTCCTTTTGCGCAAAGCCCACGCCGATGATCAGGTCGAAATCCTTTTGCGCAAACGCGCGCAGTGACGGTTCGAACGCGTTGTCATCGCTGGCTTCCACGTATTTCAAGGTGATCCCCAGCTTTTGCTTGGCCTCCATCGCCCCTTCATACGCCGAGGCGTTGAACGACTTGTCGTCCTTGCCTCCGCGATCCAGCAGCAGCGCCACCTTGAATTGGGCAAAGGCCGTCGTGACCAGTGAAATGGCAAGGGCCGTGATCAGCGATAGCCTCGCCAGCACTCGATTCATCGAACAAACTCCCCGAGAAGTTGTCATAACGTGCTCCCTTTTAGGCTGAAAGAGCCGCCCGGTCAAGGAGCGGATGGCCTTTGTTGCCTTGCCGTCCTGATATCACTTGTGCTATAGAGCAAAGACCCCGTAGGGGGTGGAGAAGCGTTGTGAATGTGCTGAGAGCGTGCGCGATCGCTATCATCGTGTCTTGCAGTGTTGCAAATGCCGGCTCTGATTTTTCCATCCAAAGTATCCAGTGCGACACCAATGGTCAGGTCACCATTGTCTGGCCCGCTGTGACGAATAAGACGTATCACGTTCAGTCTGTCGATTCACTCACCAATCTCTGGCAGGATTTTCCGGACGGGCAACTCACCGCCGGCACGAATGACTCGATTCTTTCCTATGCCGACACCACTGCCACCGGCGTGCTCCAGCGGTTCTACCGAGTCAAGACCGATCGCACCCCGTCAATCATGGTGCTGGTTCTGGACCGCTCAGGATCCATGAGTGCTAACGGAGGCTCGGTGGTCATCCCAAATGCTGTGTCCGGATTCCTCAGCTATTTCAGCGATGCTACCGACAGAGTGGGGCTGGTCAGCTTCAGCACGCTTGCCACGGTAGACGTACCTGTCAGCCAGCCGTTCAAGACAGCTATCAGCAACGCCGTGAGCCATCTCGTTTACAGCGGATACACATTTTCACAGGGCGGCCTCACCGATGCCTTCGCTCAAATTCAAAGTGTCCCGATTTTGCCGGCCGAAACCCCGAGTAAGGCTGTCGTGTTTTTTACCGACGGGCGCGCCAATGTCGTGCAGGACACACTGAATTGCCCCTCACCGTCCGTCTACGATTTCACGAGCGGCGATGCCCCGACGACTACCATCAGTTTCTACAATCCGACAAATGGGGTGCTGGTCGGAACAAAGAACAGCAACGGAACGGGTTTCTGTCCTCAATCAACCAATTTCCCATCTCTCTATGGTGCTGGCGGCACTCTTTCATTCACCGCTAACAATGTGCGGGATGAGGCTCAGGATCGCACGATACAAACCGCCGAGGACATGCGCGCGAGCGGAATCACCGTCTACGCGATAGGTCTGGGTGCCGGTGCCGATACGATTTTCCTTCAAATACTTGCTAACGATCCCGCAGGTCCCGGGTACGATCCGACCAAGCCCGCAGGCCAGGCAGTGATTGCCACAACGTCGACCAATATCGTGCAGGCCTTTCAACAAATCGCCACCCAGATTCACGCCAACGCCGGGCCATAGTTGCCGTCACGATGGACGCTTGATTTCGCTTTCGTCAACGGGGTAGTATCCGTCCAGAAAAATAAACGCCGAGAGCCACAGGAGGCTTTCCATGTCACTTCTGATCAAGAACGGTCGTATCGTCACCGCTGGCGAACAATACACGGCAGACATCTATTGCGAAGGCGAGCAAATCACCCGCATCGGGACGAATCTCGAGGCGCCCCCCAAAACCACCGTCGTTGATGCCTCGGGCAAATACGTGTTCCCCGGTTTCATCGACCCCCATGTCCACATCCATTTGCCGTTTATGGGCACCTTTTCGAAAGACACGCATGAAACGGCCAGCAAAGCCGCCCTCGTCGGCGGCACGACCACCTTCATCGAGATGGTTTGTCAAGCCCGCGCGCAACAGCCGCTCGCCGACGGTTTCGATTTTTGGCTGGGCAAAGCCAAGGGCAAGAGTGCCTGCGATTTTACATTCCACCAGACCGTGTCGCGTCTCGACAAGGAATGCGAAGATCAACTCACCGAGATCGTCAAGAAAGGCATCAGCAGCTTCAAGATTTTCCTCGCCTACAAGGGCGCGTTCAATCTCACCGACGAGGAGTTGTACCACACTATGCGTCTCGCCAAGAAGCTCGGCGTGATCGTTACCGCCCACTGCGAAAATGCCGATCTCATATTTGAATCGCAGAAAAAACTGCTCGCCGAGGGCAAGACCGGTCCTGAATGGCATTACTGGAGCCGGCCGCCCCGCGTCGAGGCCGAGGGCGTGCATCACCTGCTCACATTTGCCGAGATGTTCGACACGCATGTGTACACCGTCCACACCAGTTGCGAAGAATCGATCAATGAGGCATTGCTTGGCAAGCAACGCGGCTTGAAAGTCTGGATTGAGACGTTGATCCAGTATCTGGTGCTCGATAAGAGCTACGCCGAGCTGCCCAACTTTGAAGGCTCCAAGTATGTCATGTCGCCGCCGCTGCGCGACAAGAAGAACCAGGAAGTCCACTGGAACGGCCTGCGCCAGCGGTTCATCAGCACCGTTGCCACCGACCATGCGCCGTTCGATTTCAAAGGTCAGAAGGAAATGGGACGCGGCGATTTCACCAAGATTCCCAATGGCATCCCGTCACTCGAGGAACGGGTCAACCTGCTCTACACGCACGGCGTGTGCGAAGGACGCCTCGACCTGAATACCCTCGTGGATTGCGCCAGCACCCAGACGGCGAAACTGTTCGGCCTGTTCCCGCGCAAAGGCACCATCGCCATCGGCAGCGATGCCGACCTCGTGGTCTACGATCCGGATTATCGCGGCAAGATCTCGCAGAAAACGCAGTTGATGAACCTCGATTACAGCGCCTTCGAAGGCTGGCCGATCAAGGGTCGCCCGCACGTCGTCACCGTCCGCGGCGAAATCGCGGCCAAAGACGGCAAGTTCGTCGGCACCGTCGGCCGCGGCAAACTCGTGAAGCGTGATCCGACGCATTTTTAGCCTGTAGGTTGCAGTTCACTTGGGCACTCCACGAATAAATGGTATCCGCCTGATTTCCGGCGTGAGATTGGTCGATGACTGCGACTGCGCCCTCATTTGGCTGCTGATTTCTTGCGCCCGGTGATCGAGCAAATCGGCCTCATCAGTCTTCCCCATTTCCCGAAGCAACGACGCATATCGCTGAAGCAGGAAGAGCAAACGCGGGCTGTTCTCACCATACGTCTTTTCCTGGGCTGCCAGCGTCTCTTTGTATAGCTGCTCGGCTTCGGCGGACTTGCCGTCCATTTTATAATCTCTCGCGAGGCGGTCGATAAACATCGTTACCATTCCGTTCTCCCCTTGCCTTCCCGATTGCACCAGCTTCAAGCCGCGTTGCAACAACAGTTCCGCTTTGGCGTATTGCTGGTCCTGTTCGTAGAACGACGCAAATTCCTGGATGTCCTGGGCCAATTTGTAATTGTTCGGCCCAGTGACTTTCCCCGCTGTATCCAAATACCGTTCGATAAGCGACTCCGCTTCCGGCCATTTCTGTTGCGCGCGGTATAACGTGATGAGATCCCGCAGTGTCTGCGCAATCGCACCGCTCTCGTTTGGGGTGTCCGTCTCTTGGATGGTGAGGGCCCGCTGATAGAGGATTTCAGCAACCGAATACTTGTGGGCTTCCTGGTACGCTCGTGCAAAAGCTCGCATGGCCGCCGCCATATCCGCACGTTCGGGACTAAAGTCCTCGACCACCACACCCTCAATCCGCCGCGCGATTTCCTCCGAGCTCCTGACCGTCGAAGCTGGTGGTGTTGCCGTCTTTACCGATTGGCATGCCCCTGCTACGATCAGCACCGACACAACCAATAGATACCTCGAACATGCGATCATGACTTCGCTCCTTTCGCCGTGCCGCCAGTCTATCACTAATCGCGCTCGTTAATAGAATAAACGAACCACAAAGATATAAGACCTTGGCCGCAGTTTTTCCTTTGCTCTCCTCAACCCGCCCCATATAATTCGTTGACAACGTGAGGGCTGCGAGGTCTCACGCGACGATGGTTGGCGTATAACGGAGAACATGATGATCAAGAATCCTGCCCAGAAGTTGTCCGACGCCGAGTACGAGAAGAATTTTGCCGACATCAATCCGCCGTTCGCGCCGCACAACTCGAAGATTGAGGCCAACCGCTGCCTGTTCTGCTTCGACGCGCCGTGCATCCGCGCCTGCCCGACCCATATCGACATTCCATCGTTCATTAAAAAGATCGCCTCGGGCAACATGCGCGGCAGCGCCAAGGACATCCTCGACGCGAACATCCTCGGCATGAGTTGCGGTCGCATCTGTCCCGTCGATTCGTTGTGCGAAGGCGCCTGCGTCTACAACGAGCGCGACACCAAACCCATCGAGATCGGGCGGCTCCAGCGCTACTCCATCGACTGGTTTTACGAGAACTGGGACAAGGCAAAAGAGATGTTCAAGGCGGGCAAACCCAACGGCAAGAAAGTCGCCTGCATCGGCGGCGGACCATCCAGCTTGTCGTGCGCGTTCTACCTCGCCCAACTCGGCTACGCGGTCACGATTTACGACAAGAACGACAAGCCCGGTGGCCTCAACACCTACGGCATCGCCCGCTACAAAATGTCCGCCGCGGAAGCGCTGAAGGAAGTCCGGCTCGTCGAGCACGTCGGCGTGAAGTTCAAACAGGAGTGTGAAGTCGGCAAGGACATCGCCGTCGCCAAGCTCACCAAGGACCATGATGCCGTGTTCGTCGGCGTCGGCCTCGGGCAGACGGAAGACCTGGGCATTCCCGGCGAAGATCTGGCGGGCGTGGTGGATGCCATCACGTTCATTGACGAACTCAAACACAACAAATTGCGCGACGTACGGGTGGGGCGACGTGTTGCCGTAATCGGTGCGGGCAACACATCGGTGGACGCCGCGACCCAGTCGAAACGGCTGGGCGCGGAGATGGTGATGGTCCTGTATCGCCGCTCGGAAGCCGAAATGCCCGCCTACGATTACGAGTACGAGATCGCGAAGAAAGACGGCTGCGTGTATTACTTCCTCACCGCGCCGAAACGCATCGTCGGCAAAGGCGCGGTCGAGGGCATCGAATGCGTCCGCATGAAACTGGGAAAACACGACGCCTCCGGCCGACCCGCGCCCGAGCCGATTCCCGGCAGCGAGTTCACTTTGGAATGCGACATGGTGATCAAGTCGCTCGGCCAGAAGAAACAACGCGACTTTGCCCAGAAAGTGCTCGGCCTGAAGACCGACAACCGTGGCCGCATCGCCGTGGACGATCGCACGCTGCAGACTAGCAACCCGAAATTCTACGCCGGCGGCGACTGCGTCAATGGCGGACGCGAAGTGGTCAACGCCGTCGCGCACGGCAAACGCGCCGCCTGGGCGATTCACAAAAACCTGACGGGCCAGGACATCGATTTGGACGGGCTCTGGAAGGACGAGACCATCCGCCGCGTCGCGAACACCGCCAAGCATCAGTACGCCTAGGAGATCAGTCATGGCAGATTTAAGTATCAATTGCGCGGGCATCAAATCACCCAACCCGTTCTGGCTTGCCAGCGCGCCGCCCACCAACAGCGGCGGCCAAATCCAGCGCGCGTTCGATCTCGGCTGGGGTGGCGCGGTGTGGAAAACGCTCGGCGAATCGATCATCAACGTCAACTCCCGCTTCTGGTCGCTCGATTACGGTTCGACGCGCATGATGGGCTTCAACAACATCGAACTCATCACCGCCCGCCCGTGGGACACCAACATCCGCGAGATCAAGGAGACGAAGAAGAAATACCCGAAGCACGCCGTCATCGTCTCGATGATGATCGAATCGAAAAAAGAGTCGTGGCAAAAGGCCGTCAGGGAAGTCAACGACACCGGCTGCGACGGTATTGAGCTAAATTTCGGTTGCCCGCACGGCATGAGCGAGCGCGGCATGGGCAGCGCCGTCGGCCAGGTGCCCGAGTACACCAAGATGATCACCGAATGGGTGAAGGAAGTCGCCGAAGTTCCCGTGCTCGTGAAACTCACCCCCAACATCAGCAACGTCGCCCTCATCGGCCGCGCCGCCGCCGCCGGCAAAGCTGACGGCATCTCGTTGATCAACACGATCAACTCCATCATGGGCATCAACCTCGACAATTTCGCGCCCTACCCCAGCGTGGACGGCAAAGG
>Ga0265338_10001057_pt1 | contig 45877 bp, 37 predicted proteins | sample 42126metaG_FD_193579 | JGI IMG/M metagenome (GOLD analysis project Ga0265338, IMG submission 193579) | Rhizosphere microbial communities from Carex aquatilis grown in University of Washington, Seatle, WA, United States - 4-21-26 metaG | ecosystem: Host-associated > Plants > Roots > Rhizosphere... | reverse complement strand
CATGTGCGAGCGCCAGTGCCGCTCGGCGCCCGCCGCGTTGCCCGCCTTCACCAGGCTGATCAGCTTGGTGTAGGAGCGGATGACGCGCTGGAAGCGCTCGTCGGTGTCGGTGTCGGCGTCGCGCTGCGCGATCTTGGTGCGCAGGTGGGTGGCGACGATGTCCTGCAGCACCGCGCCCTGGATGGCCATGGTCTTGTTGCCGCAGCCTTCCAGGATCAGCTCGTGGAACCGGTACGTCAGGCTGGACCAGACGTACGGGTCGGGGATGAACGGCTTCTTCGCCGCGACCTCCGCCTTGAGCTCTTCCACGACCTGGTTGAGCTTCTCGATGTCCTCGTCGGTGCGGTGCACCGCGAGCAGGCGGGCGCACGGCGGCTCGGAAATCATCCGCGCCTCGTACACGTCGTTGATGGTGGCGCCCTGCATCTGCAGCAGCAGGCCGACGTAGCGCGCCGCGACCGATGCGTCGGGAGCGACCACCCGGGCACCGCCGCGGCTGCCGCGCCGCACGCTGATGAGCGTTTCCGCCTCGAGGATGCGGAACGCCTCGCGCAGGGTGGGGCGCGATACGCCGAACTGCTCCATGAGCTGGCTCTCGGCGGGTAGGGTCTCACCCGGCCGCAGTTCACCGCGGACGATCTGGCGCCGTAGGTGGCTGGCGATCAGTTCGCCGGTCTTGGGAGCCCGTACGACCGTCCCGATCTGGGCGGCCTGGCTGCTTACCGTAGTCACGTCATAATCATATCTGTCACATAACTTAAAAGAGCGAACCGATCCAATTAATTGCGCTGAGGTGTCGGCATGGCTATTTTGCCCCTTTCGGGGCGAAGCGCAGCGCGCCGTCCAGCCGGATCGACTCCCCGTTGAGGTACACGTTCTCCGCGATCGCCTGTGCGAGCTGCGCGTACTCCTCGGCCCGGCCCATCCGCTTGGGGAACGGGACGGCCGCGCCCCAGTAGGCGTCGAGCTGCTCCGGGTCGGCATTCTTGAAGGCGGGGGTGAGGAACGTGCCGGGCACGATGGTGACCACCCGGATACCAACCGGGGAGAGGTCGCGCGCGAGCGGCAGCGTCATCGCGACGATGCCGCCCTTGGCCGCCGCGTAGGCCGCCTGGCCGATGGTGCCGTCGTAGGCGGCGATGGAAGCGGTGTTGATAATCACACCGCGCTCGCCGTGCTCAAGCGGCTCGGTGGTAGCCATCGCGGCGGCGGCCAGCCGGTCGATGTTGTAGGTGGCAGCCAGGAAGATGTCGAGCAGCCGGGTGAACGACTGCTGCGGGGCCGGGTGGCTCTCCTTGTCCAGGGTGCGCGGGCCGCCGGGCCCGCCGTGGGCGACCACCGTGATCCGCAGCGGGCCGAGCTGCGCGGCCGCGTCGATGGCCTGCTGCACGCTGTCCTCGTCGGTCACGTCGGTCCGCACGAACAGGGCGCCGTCGCCGAGGTCGTCCACCACCGCCTTGCCCTTGGCTTCGTCCAGGTCGCTGATCAGCACCCGTGCGCCGGCCGCGTGCAGGCGGCGGGCGGTAGCAGCGCCGAACCCTCCGCCGCCGCCGGCGATGAGCGCCACTGCACCCTTGATGTCCATCGTTCGCCTTTCGACTGTGGGCAGGCCCGCCCCCGGCGGGTCGGCTCGGCCTAGTCCCGAGCTGTCATAGTTAGCTAATTGCACTATACTAAACTGCTGTGAGAGACCACGGCGAGGGGCGCGCGCAGTGAGCGAGCTTGCGAGCGAACTAGTAAGCACCGTGCGCGCGCGAACGCGGCCGACGAGCGCCAGCGAGGAGGACTCGTGAGCGCCGGCGACAGCACGGAACTCGACGAACTGCGCCAGGTTGTCCGCGAGTTCCTCCGCGAGCGGTCGGCCAGCAGCGAGGTCCGCCGCCTGATGGAGGCGGGGGAGAGCCGCGACGACGCGGTCTGGTCGCTGCTGTCCGGGCAGCTCGGGCTGACCGGGATCGCCGTGCCCGAGCGGTTCGGCGGCGCCGGCTACGGGCCGGCCGAGCTGGGCATCGTGCTCGAGGAGATGGGCGCCGCCCTGCTGGTAGCGCCCTACTTCGCCACCGTCGCCCTGGCCGGGCAGGCGCTGACCGCCTCCGGCGACGAGGAGGCGATGGCGCGCTGGCTGCCTGGCATCGCCGACGGCTCGCTCACCGCCACCCTCGCGGTCGGCGAGGAATCCGGCTCGTGGGACCTGGCCGAGGTGGCCGCGACGGCTGTGCCCACTGGGGCAGCCGGCGACGGCTGGTCGGTCACCGGGACCAAGCTCTTCGTCATCGACGGCCACACCGCCGACCTGCTGCTGGTGGTGGCGCAGGCGCCGGACGGGCCCGGCCTGTTTGCGGTCGAGCGCGGCGCCGCCGGGCTTGCCACTGCCCGGCTGGACGCGCTCGACCTGACCCGCGCCCTCGCCTCCGTCACCCTGGACGGCACGCCGGTCGTCAGGCTCAGTGTCGGCCGGGACAGTGCCGGCCGGGACAGTGCCGGCCGGGACAGTGTCGGCCGGGACACCGCGGACTGGCTGTCGGCGGTGACCGACCTGGCGGTCGCCGCACTGGCGGCCGAGCAGCTCGGCGGCGCCGCCCGCTGCCTTGACATGGCGGTCGGCTACGCCAAGGTCCGCCAGCAGTTCGGCCGGCCGATCGGGTCGTTCCAGGCCATCAAGCACAAGTGCGCCAACCTGCTGCTCGAAGTCGAGTGCGGCCGGTCGGCGGTTTACCACGCGAACGAGGCCCTGGCCGACCGGCAGCCGGATGCCGCGCTGGCCGCGGTGCTCGCCTACGCTTACTGCTCGCAGGCGTTCACCCACGCCGCCAAGGAGTGCATCCAGATCCACGGCGGCATCGGCTACACCTGGGAGCACGACGCACACCTGTACCTCAGGCGGGCGAAGTCGTCGGAGCTGCTGTTCGGGCCGCCCGCCCGGCAGCGGACACGGCTGGCCGAGCTGGCCGGGATCTAGAGGAAGCCGATGACCCTGGAACGCGAGGCGGACGTGACCGTGCCGGAGCCGGACGACGCCTTCCGCGCCCGGCTGCGGGAGTTCCTCACCCTTCACCACCCGGGCCGCCCGCCGAAGGACCCGCGCGAGCGCCTGCCCTGGACCAAGGGGTGGCTGGCGACCCTGTTCGACCACGGCTACGCGGGCCCGAGCTGGCCGCGCGAGTTCGGCGGCATGGAGCTGTCCTTCGCCCACCAGATGGTCTACACCGAGGAAATGGCCCGGGCCCGGGTGCCTGGCCCGCTCGGCACCGGGCTGAACATCGCCGCCCCCACCATCATCAAGTACGGCAGCCAGCAGCAGAAAGAGCGCTGGCTGGCCCCGATGCTGCGCGGCGACCTGGTCTGGGTCCAGGGCTACTCCGAGCCGGAGGCGGGCTCGGACCTGCCCAGCCTGCGCACCACCGCCCGCCGCGAGGGCGACGAGTACGTCGTCAACGGGCAGAAGGTGTGGACGTCGCACGGGGCGGACGGTGACGTCATCTTCGCCCTGGTCCGCACCGGGACGCGGGAGAGCAGGCAGAAGGGCATCAGCTACCTGATCATCGACGCCCACGCGCCCGGCGTGCAGGTCCGCCCGCTGCGCGACCTGACCGGCGGCCACCTGTTCGCCGAGATCTTCTTCGACGACGTGCGGGTGCCGGTGGCGGACCGGGTCGGCGACGAGAACGACGGCTGGCGGCTGGCCCGCACCAGCCTCGGCCATGAGCGGGCGGCCGGCGCGCTGCTCCAGGCGGCGAACTACCGCCGGGTGCTGACCGAGCTCGAGGAACTCGCCCGCGAGCGCGGCCAGCTGACCGACCCGCTGGTCCGCGACCGCTTCGTCGACCTCGAGATCCGGGTCAGGATCATCCGCTTCAACGCCGAGCGGACCATCGGCGGCATTCTCGCCCGGGGCGACGCCGGGGCCGCCTCCTCCGTCTCCCGGCTGCTGATCACCGCGTTCGAGCAGGACATCCACGAGTTCGCGGTCGACCTGCTCGGCCCGGCCGGGCTGCTCGGCAAGTCCGCCCCGCAGGCGGTCCAGCGGTCCCGCTGGCTGCTCGGCTTCCTCCGCACCCGGGCGTCCACCATCGGCGCCGGGACCACGGAGATCCAGCTCAATACGGTCGCCGAGCAGGTGCTCGGGCTGCCGCACGACCCCGGCATGCCCCCCCGCTGACAGTGCCTGTCAACCGGACAGTGCCCCCCGACACGGCACGCTGAACCGACCACCCCAGGAGAACCGATGCGGTTTGACTACAGCCAGGAACTGGAGGACTACCGGGCCGAGGTCCGGTCCTTCATCGCGCAGCACGGGCCGGGGCCCCGCAAGCACGTCGGGGTCAGGGCGCCCGACCCCGAGCAGGTCCCGGCGCTGCGCGCCTGGGTGGCGCGGCTGTACGGGGCCGGTTACCTCGGGCAGACGTGGCCGCAGCAGTACGGCGGCCGCCCGGGTGCGACCATCGAGCACGCCTTCATCGTCGCCGAGGAGATCGCCCGCGCCAGGACCTGGGGCGAGATCGGGGCCGGGGCGCTCGCGGCCGGGGCGCTGCTGACCTTCGGCACCGAGCAGCAGCGCCAGCGCTACCTGCCGCCGATCCGCTCCGGCGAGGAGCTGTGGTGCCAGCTGTTCAGCGAGCCGGGCGCGGGCAGCGACCTGGCCAGCCTGAAGACCCGGGCGGTGCGCGACGGGGACCACTACGTGGTCAACGGCCAGAAGGTGTGGACCACCAACGGGCACCACGCCGACCTCGGTTACCTGCTGGCCCGGACCAACCCCGATGTCGCCAAGCAGGCCGGCATCACCGCGTTCGCCCTCGACATGCGGACCCCGGGGGTCGATGTCCGGCCGCTGCGTGAGATCACCGGCACCAACGACTTCAACGAGGTCTTCCTCGACAACGTGCGCATCCCGGCCGATCAGGTGATCGGCGAGGTCGACAACGGCTGGCGGGTGGCCAACGCAAGCCTCGGCCACGAGCGCAGCAGCGTCGGCGCCCGCGCGGTGGAGCTCTTCGCGCAGCTCGATGACCTGGTGGCGCTGGCCCGCGGCACCACCACCGCGGCCGGCCAGCCGGCCATCGAGGACGGCGCCACCCGCCAGCGGATCGGGCAGTTCGCCGCCCTCGCGCACGTCACCGACGTGATGAGCAAGTCGGTCCAGTCGCGGATCGCCAACGGCACCGAGGACGCGGCCGACAGCCCGCTCACCAAGGTCTTCTACAGCGACGTGAACCTGGCGATGACCGAGTTCGCCGTCGCCCTGCAGGGCGTCGGCGGCCTGGCGGTCGAGGGCGACGCCCGCGCCTACGCCGACGGCTGGTGGCAGGACGCCTTCCTGTACGCCCGCGCCTTCACCATCGCGGGCGGGGCCAACGAGGTGCTCAAGACCGTGGTCGCCGAGCGCGCGCTCGGCCTGCCCCGGGACAAGCGATGACCGCGAGCGGCCCGGCCGGCGGCCGGCGGTACGGCCTGCCGTGGCGCGGCGCCGAGGTCGCCCGCGCGGCCGAGGCGGCCGGCGTCACCGCGTTCACCAGCGGGGAGTTCGTCGACCACGAGGCGTACTCGACGCTGGCGGAGATGGCGCTGCAGACCGAGCGGGCGCTGGTCGGCCCGGGGATCGCCTACGCGTTCGCGCGCACCCCCTACGCCCACGCGGCCGGCATCCGCGGCGCCTGGCGGCACGCGCCCGGGCGGGTCTTCCTCGGCCTCGGCTCCGGCGCGTTCAAGATCAACCGTGACTGGTTCGGCGTCCCGGCCGACCGGCCGGTGGCCCGGATGGCCGACTTGGTCGGCGCCATCCGCGCCTGGCTGCAGGCCGAGAACGGGCAGCGGGTCCGCTACGACGGCGAGTTCTACCACGTCGACGCGGTGGTCGCCGCGCCCGTGCTCGGCCGCATCGACGCGCCGATCCTGCTCGGCGCGTTCAACAAGCTGATGGCGGCGGCGGCCGGCCGGACGGCCGACGGCATCATCGCCCACGGCCTGTTCACCCGCACCTGGTGGGACGACGTGGTCCGCCCGGCCGTGGCCAAGGGCGCCGCCCAGGCTACCCGCGACGGTAGCCCCCAGGAGCACGGCTGGGTGATCACCGCCGTCGACGACGACGACCCGGAGCGGGCGGTCAAGGACGCCCGCCGGATGATCGCCTTCTACCTGACCGTCAAGACCTACGACCCCTACGTCGAGCATCACGGCTGGACCGCGCAGACCGCCGCCATCCGCGAGGCTTTCGCCCGGCGGGACATCGACGGCATGGCCCAGGCGGTCACCGACGACATGCTTGAGGCGATCGCCGTGTGCGGCAGCACCGCCGACGCGCGGTCCGCGCTGGCCCGCCGGGGCGACTCGCTGGCCCGTGACGTCGCCTACTTCGCCCCGCCGTCCTTCATGGTCAGCGAGCGGCGCGGCCAGCGTTACGCGCTGGCCAGCCTGGCGCTGCTTGACGGACCCGGCCCTTCACCAGAAGAACAGGATGCGCATGAAGTTCACCGTTGACCACCCCGTCGTCGTCGCGGGCCACGACGAGGCGCTGGTTTCCGCGGCCGGTATGACCCGGGTCGCCCAGGCGGTCGAGGAGTACGGGTTCGACGCGATCTCGTTCAGCGAGCACCCGGCCCCGTCCTACAAGTGGATGAGCTCGGGCGGCCACCAGTCGCTCGACCAGACGTCGGCCCTGTCGTTCTGCGCCGCCGTCACCAGCCGGGTGCGGCTGATGACCTACCTGATGGTGCTGCCTTACCACAACCCGTTCTTCGCGGCCAAGGCGCTGAGCACGGTCGACGTGCTGTCCGGCGGCCGCCTCACGGTGGTGGCCGGCACTGGCTACCTGCGCTCGGAGTTCCTCGCCCTCAACGTCGACATGGACCAGCGCAACGAGCTGTTCGACGAGTCGCTTGAGGTGATGCGGGGCGTGTGGACCGAGGTCCCCTTCGCCTACACCGGCAAGCACTTCACCGCCCGCGGCGTCGCCTCCCTGCCCGGCCCGGTGCAGGCCGGCGGCCCGCCGGTGCTCATCGGCGGCAACAGCTCGCTGGCCCGGGCGCGCGCCGCCCGCAACCAGGGCTGGAGCCCGATCATGGTCGCCCCGGAGGTGACGAAGACCTCCCGCACCCCCGGCATCGCCACCATCGCCGAGCTGGCCGGCCAGGTCAAGGAGGTCCGCGACGCGGCCGCCGCGGCCGGAGGAGACCCGGATGCGCTGGTCATCCAGGTGCACACCCCGCAGACGAGCTACCTGCAGCAGCACGGCAAGACCTCGGTCGAGGAGCACCGCGACCACCTCGGCCAGCTGGCCGAGGCGGGGGTGGACTGGTTCGTGCTGCGGCCGCCCGGCGACAGCGTCGACGGCACGGTTGAGGCCCTGCACCAGTACGCGGAGGCGTTTGTCGGCCAGTGACGGCAGCCGTCACTGCCCCACGACATCGGAGGAACGGGTGCGGCTGACCCGATCCGGCCGCACCCGTTCCTCAATGCCTGGGTTACCCCGGGTGGCCGGACGAGACCGGCTCGTCCGGTGTTTCCAGCGCCTCCGGCGGCTCGACCGACAGCCGCGGGATGCTCCGGTCCAGCCAGCGGGGGAAGTACCAGTTGGCCTTGCCGAAGATGTGCATCAGGGCCGGGACGAGCATGGTGCGCAGGATGAACGCGTCCAGGAAGACCGCCGACGCCAGCCCGAAGCCGAAGATCTTGATCGGCCGCCCGGGGGTGAGCAGGAAGCCGAGGAACACCGCGATCATGATGAGCGCGGCGGCGGTGATGATGCCGCCGGTCTCGGCCTGGCCCCTGGTGACCGCCCGCCGGTTGTCCTTGGCGTGCACCCACTCCTCGTGCATCCGGCTCACCAGGAACACCTGGTAGTCCATGGACAGGCCGAACAGGATCGAGAACAGCATCACCGGGATCCAGGCGTCGATCGGCCCGCCCGGGCCGGCCCCCAGGCCATCGGAGGCCCACCCCCACTGGAAGACCATGACCGCCAGGCCGAACGAGCCGCCCGCGGCCAGCAGGTTCATGACGGCCGCGGTGAGCGGGATGACCAGGCTGCGGAACGCGACGAGCAGCAGCAGGAACGACAGCCCGACGACGACCGCGATGAACAGCGCCATCTTGCGGGCGAGGACCGACGCGAAGTCGACGTTGATCGCGGTGTCGCCGAACGTGTAGACGTGGTTCGCCGTGCCGTTGTACAGCGGGGGCAAGACGGTCGAGCGCAGGCTCCTGACCAGCTGGTATGTCCGCTCGTCCTGCGGGGACGTGGTCGTCTTGAACGTCACGAACGCGAGGTCCCTGGTCAGCGGCACCGCGCCGACGCTGGCCCGGTCCACCCCGGGGGTAGCGGCCAGGGCGCGCGCGACCCGCGCCAGGTACGCCGGCTGCGCGGCGCCCGGCCCGTTCACCACCGCCTCCAGGGTCGAGTTGTAGCCGACCCCGAACTGGCCCGCGATCAGGTCGTAGCCCGTCCGGGTGGTGGAGCCCTTCGGGTCGCTGCCCTGGTCGCTGGCGCCGAGCTGGAGCGAGAAGAAGGGCACCGCCAGCGCGATCATGATGGCGCCGGAGACCACCGCGACCAGGACCTTGCGCCGGGCCACCAGCTCCGCCCAGCGGGCCCAGAAGCCGGTCGGCTGGTCGCCGATGAACTGGCCGGCCCGGACGGCCGCCCGCTGCTTGCGGGGCAGCACCTTCAGCCCGAACAGGCTGAGCAGGGCCGGCAGCAGCGTCAGCGAGGCGAGCATGGTGAAGCCGACGGCCAGCGCCGTCGCCACCGCCATGCCGTTGAAGAAGCTCACGCCGAGCGCGATCAGGCCGAGGATGGCGATGCAGACGATGGTGCCGGCGAACAGCACCGCGCGCCCGGACGTGTTGATCGCGTTGACGATCGAGTCGGGAACGGACATGCCCCGGCGCAGGTTCCGCCGGTGCCGGGTGACGATGAACAGCGCGTAGTCCACGCCGACCCCGATCACCATCAGCTCAGCCAGGTAGGGCGTGATGTTCGAGACACTGATGGCGTGGCTGAGCATGAAGATACAGCCGAGCCCGGTAATCAGCGCGACGGCGGCGCTGGCCAGCGGCAGCACGGTCGCCGCGATCGTGCGGAACACCAGCGCCAGGATGATCAGCGCGGCCACGAAGCCGATGAGGACCGAACTGCCCGACCCGGTGCTCTGCCCGACCGATGAGAACGCGTTTCCGGTGAACTCGACCTGAAGCTGCGGGCTGCGCAGCGTTTTGACGGAGTTATAGACGTTCTGGAATATCGACGGCTCGTAATGGCCGTTCGTCCACTTGACGACGACCAGCGCGGTATCCGACCCGCGCCCGTTGTTGAGCAGCCCCGGGTTGCCGGCCGTGTGCGCGGCGGGGGCGGCGCAGTTGACCGACTGCCAGGGACTGGAGACCAGGGCCACGTAGTTCCCCGACGTGCAGAGCTTTTGCAGCACGGGCTCCAGGCCGGCCGGCTCCTGCGTGAGCGCCTTGTTGGCGGTGCTCTTGAGGACGATGGTTCCGGAAACGCCGCTCTGGTTGCTGAGTCCGGCCTGTTGCAGCAGGTTGGCGACTGTCGCGGTTTCGGTGTTAGGCAGGCTAAAGGTGTCCCGGTAGGCCGCGCCGCCCAGGGCGTTGGCGATCCCCTGGGCGGCGATGACTAGCAAGAGCCAACCGACGACGACGAGCCACCGGCGGCGCACGGCGAACTCGGCAATGGCCTTCATCTCGTCTCCTTAAAAAGGCACAGTTTGCGACGAGCCTAAAGGCTGGCACCGACATTCGGCACCCCAATAAGCACTAGCGCGGCCGGTAAAATCGCCAGCTCGGTCGTGCGCTGCTGCAGTTGTGCCAGCTGGCCGGAAATGCGCCGGGCTCGTTCGAGCAGCAGGGGCGCGTAGCGGTCAAGCGGCGCTCCGCTGCTCCCGTCGCACAGTGACAGCCCGCCGGTGGCCTGGCCCTCGCCGTCGAATATAGGCGCGCCGATGCACGACGTGCCGCCGAACTGGCTGTTGCGGACAACCGACAGCCCGCCCCGCATGCGCACTGACGCCAGGTCGCGGTGGGCCGTTACCAGGTCGGCCCGTGACATGAACCGGCTCAGCACGGCGTCGAGCAACTCGGGGTCGACGTAGGCCATCGCTGCCCGGCCGACCGCGGTCAGGTGCGCGGGCAGCGACCCGCCCACCCGCGAGGGAACGCGCGACGCCCCGCTGCCGATCTTGTCGAGGTAGCGGACGAAAGCACCGTCCAAGACGGCCAGGTGCACGATGAGGTGCGTGTGGGCCGCCAGCGCCTGGAGGTGAGGCGCGGCGACCTCCCGCAGCTGGGATTCCTCGTTCGCGCGCGACGGCAGGCGGTTGGCGCGCCAGCCGAGCCGGTAGCCGGACATGCTGCTGTGCTGCACCCAGCCGAGCTGCTCCAGTTGCTCCAGGATTCGATGCGCGGTGGACCGGGGCAGCCCGGTCGAGCTGGCGATGTCTTGCAGGCTCCGGCAGCAGTTCGAGCTGTCGAAGGTATCGAGGATAGCCGTCATGCGCGAGACCATCGACGAGGCCGGCTTCCACACTTCTACCGGAGGTGTCATCTTCGCCGCCCCCTGCTAACTCCACGTGATCTAGGTCATATCTACCTCAGTTATAACAGGTAACGATATGGGGGGCTAGACGCCGATTCCAGATTTCTAAGACTGCACGCTCAGATTTCACGGTCGTTCCCGGTGGATGGAAGCGCTCCTGGCACCGCCGCCGCTCCTCGCCTAGCATCGGCGGCGGTATCGACTGGCACAGGAGGCCGACATGCCGAAGTTCGCCGGGAAGGTCGCGGTCATCACCGGGGCGACGTCCGGAATGGCCCTGGCGGCCGCGAAGGCGCTCAGCCACGAGGGCGCCCACGTGTACATCACCGGTCGCCGGGCGCAGATGCTGCGCCAGGCGGCCGCGCAGATCGGCCCCGGCGTCACGGCCGTACAGGCCGACTCGGCTGACCTGACCGCACTGGAGCACCTGGCCGAGACGGTGCGCCAGGGACACGGCCGCGTCGACGTGCTCTTTGCCAGCGCGGGCTACGGTGGCGGCGGACAGCCGCTCGGCGAGGTGACGGCGGAGGCGTTCGACCAGATCTTCGGAGTCAACGTGCGCGGCACGATCTTCACCGTCCAGGCGCTGCTGCCGCTCATGGGGGATGGCGCGTCCGTCATCCTCAACGGCTCGGCCGGCTCAGTGCGCGGCTTGCCCGGGCTGAGCCTCTACTCGGCGAGCAAGGCCGCGCTCCGCTCGCTCGCCCGCACCTGGGCGGCTGAGCTGGCACCGCGGGGCATCCGGGTCAACGTGATCGTCCCGGGCCCGACCGACACCGCCGCCTTCGCGGGGACGTCCGAGGAGGCCAAGAAGGGCTACGCCACCGTGGTGCCGCTTGGCCGGCTCGGGCGGCCGGAGGAGATCGGCTCGGCGGTGCTGTTCCTGGCCAGCTCGGACGCCAGCTTCGTCACCGGGACGGCGCTGTACGTCGACGGCGGCTACGCCCAGGTGTGAGTGCGCGGCTACGCCTTGGCGACGGCAACCCACCGGCCGTCACCGGCGGCAGACGCGCGGATCGCGTCGATGACCGCCATGTTGGCGACGCCGTCGGCGAACGTCGGCGGGCGGGGGGCGTCCGGCGGCAGCGGCGAGCCCGCGATGAGGGCCAGCAGCGTCTCGTACATGCGGGTGGCCGGCCCGATCTCCGAGCCGCTTGACACCATGCGGTCGTAGGCGGTGCCGTCAGCGGCCCGCGGCGGGAGCTCGCCGGCGGGCAGCGCCAGCGTGTCCGGTACCGGCAGCGTGCGGGTGCCGTGCGCGTCCGCCACCTTGACGTCGGGGCCGTCGATCCACAGCGTCCCGGTCGTCCCGACGATGCGGGCCAGATGAATCGGCTGGCCGAAGTCGACCGCCGAGCTCTGCATCACGCCATCAGCTCCCGACCTGGTCCGGAACCGGACCGAGAAGCTGCCCTCGGACGTCCAGCCGCGCTCGGACGCGACCGGCAGGGCCGCGCTCACCCCCTCGAATTCACCCAGCGTGACGCGGACCTGGTCGATAACATGCGGCCCGTACGCGCCCAGCCAGCCGCCGCCCTGGCCCGCGTCGCTGAACCAGCCCGGCACCTCGTCGTCCGGGCCGGCCAGCATCGGCATCTGCAGCATGAAGGCGGCCAGCCGGGGCGTGCCGATCACGCCCGCGGCGACCGCACTGGCCGCCAGGGCCTGGGCCGTCCCCCAGCGGAACTCGGCCCCGAACAGGTTGACCACCCCGGCCCGCTCGGCCGCCCGCTGCAGCTCAAGCGCCTGGTCCTGGTCGCAGGTGAAGGGCTTCTCGCACACCACGTGCTTCCCGGCCGCGATGGCCGCAAGCGCCAGCGGAGCGTGGGTGTGCGGCGGGGTCGCGATCACCACCACGTCGGCGTCCGGCCGGGCCAGCGCGTCCGCGAGCGACGTCGTCGGGTTGGCGACCCCGACCCGGGCGGCGCGCTCCGCCGTCCGCTTCTCGTCCCGCCCGACCAGGGCCACCACGTCGAACCCGGCCCGGCGCAGCGACTCAACGTGGGTGACGCAGCCGAACCCCGTCCCCACCACGACGGCACCAGTCATGACTTCTCTCCTCCTGGAGCAGGCGCTGTGCCCGGGGCCGCGGCAGAGCGCGGCCCCGGGCGCAGCGCGGGGTTAGCCGACCTTCTCGACCGGGACGAAGTTGCCCAGCGTCGCGTTCTGCAGGGCGACCACCTGCCCGTCCTTGACGATCGCGGGGGCCCACTGGTTGTTGAACAGCCGCGGCAGGGTGGGGTCAGGGGCCGGCTTGGTGAAGTTCACCGTCGGGATCTGGCCGCCAGCGTCGAAGCTGGTGACCTTTTGCAGGGCGGCCAGCAGCGTCGTCCGGTTGACCGTGGTCAGGCCCTGGGCGGCCGTCTGCAGCAGGTCCATGGTGATCCAGCCGCCCTGGGCCCAGCCGTCTACGTCGGCCGTGTCGCCGATAGCGGCCATCTCGGCCCGGTACTGCGTCGCGCCCGGCACCGGCGAGGTGGTCGGCGGCAGGTACGCCTGCGACTCGATGAGCACGCCGTTCGCGGCCGCGCCGGCCGCCTGGATGGTCTGCGCCGTCATCGAGCCGGCGTTGGAGATGAACGGGGCGGTGATGCCAAGCTGCTGCCTGACCTTGAACGCCGCGATCGCCTGGTTGGGGGCCACCGCCAGCACGACCGCGTCGGCGCCCTGCGCCGCCGCGACCACCTGGGATGACACGTCGGTGGCGGTGGCCGGCACCTGGACCGTCCGGATCATGTCCGGGCAGCCGAAGCCCTCAAGCGCCTTGTTGTCGTAGGCGGGCACGCCCGCGGCGGACGGGCTCTGAATCAGCAGCAGCGAGACCTTCTTGTAGCCCAGCTTGCACGCCATGACCGGCTCACCCGGGCCGAGCTGCACTCCGCTCGGCACGACCGAGAAGGTAGTGGCGCCGTTGAGGTCACTGGGGTAGGAGGTCGACGGGATGCTCGGCAGCCCGGCCGTCGCGAAGATGGTGCCGGGAGTTCCCTCGGCGACGCCGCCGCCGACCGCCGCGATCACGCTCTTGTTGCTGACCGCCTGGTTGGCGCAGGTGTTGACCGCGTTGGGGTCGTAGTTGCTGATGCAGTAGATCGCGCCCAGCTTGTCCCCGGCCGCGCCGAGGCCGCCGGCGCAGTTGATGGCGTGAACCCTGGCGGCGATGGCGGCCCGGACCCCGGTCTGGACGTTCTGGTAGGCCGGAGCTTCCTCAAGGACTGCCTCGATGTTGACCGTCGGGCCGGCTGGTGTCTTGCACTGGGCGGAACCGCCGGAACCGCCCGCCGCGGCGGTACTGGCTCCGCCGGCCGCCGCCGCGGCCGAGCTGGCGGATGAGGTGGACGGACTGCCGGAGCTGGCCGTCGAGCTGCCCGAGCTGCTGCACGCGGCCAGCAGCAGTGACGGCACCGCCGCCGCGATCACGACGAAGAGCCCCGAACGTCGTTTTCTTCCCATCGACTCTCCTGGAGTAGGTCTAACTCGATATAGCGCGGCCGCAGTTCAGGCGTTGCCTGACGCTGAGCCGATGAAGTTGGCGAATCGCCGCCAACGTAATTCGCCTGCGGGGGAGGGGGGAGCAGCACTCCCGCTAGGTGGAATAGCGCGACGCGCCGGCGCCTGCCCGGGTGCTAAAAAACGACTGCCGCAGTTGCCAATCGGAGGCGGCAAATGGCCGTGCACCCGGTGCGAAGAGCGCACGAGCAGGGAGTTTAAGGTGACGCTGTTTTTCCAGTTCGCGGTGTTGGGCCTCGGGGCCGGCGGTGCGTACGCGATCGCGGGTGTCGGGCTGACCCAGATCTACCGGGGCTCCGGCGTGCTGAACCTGGCCCACGGGGCCATGGCGTTCTTCTCCGCGGTGCTCTTCGTCTGGGCGTACCAGGTCTGGCAGCTGCCGTTCCTCGTCGCCGCCGTGATCGCGGTGGTGGCGGCCGCGATCATCGGCGCGCTGGTCGAGCTGCTGGTGATGCGCAAGCTGCGCGACGCCGCCCCGCTGGTGCGGATCATCGCCACGCTCGGCGTTATGGCCGTCCTGCAGCAGGCCGTCCCGCTGATCTTCGGCGGGAACTTCCAGGACCGGAACGTGCAGTCCTTCTACCCCAGCGGGGCGATCAAACTCGGGACCTCGGTCGGCCTGACCTACGACCGGATCATTGTCGTCGGCGTCACGCTGGTGCTTGGGGTGGTGCTGCGGATCGTCATGTCCGGCACCAAGTTCGGGCTGGCGACCACCGCCGGGGCGGAGAACCCGCTCGTCGCCGCGACGATGGGCGTAAACACCAAGCTGGTGGGGCTGCTGAACTGGGTGATCGGCTCGGCCCTGGCCGGACTGGCGGGCGTGCTCCTGGTCCCGATCCTGGCCTCGCTGAACCCGAACCCGCTGGTGCTGCTGATCATCCCGGTGCTGGCGGCGGCGATGATCGGCCGGTTCTCCTCCTACGCCCTGACCATCGCCGGCGGCCTGCTCATCGGCATCGGCCAGAGCCTGCTGGTGGAGTACCAGACCCAGATCTTCGGCGAGAAGCTCAGCGGCGGCTGGCCGGACGCCCTGCCGTTCCTGATCATCATCGTCATCCTGGTCGCCGGCGGCACCACCTTCCCGAAGCGGGGCGAGCTCGCCAGCCGGCTGCCCCGGGTCGGCCGGACGACGGTCAGCCCGCTGGTGGGCGTGGTGGCCAGCGTCGCCGCGGCGGCCCTGATCTTCGTCTGCTCGAACCAGCTGGCGACCCAGTTCGCCACCATGGCGGCGGTGGGGATCGTCGGGCTGTCCCTGGTCGTGATCACCGGGCTGGCCGGCCAGACCGCGCTGGCCCAGCTGTCGATCTCCGGCATCGCGGCGATGGTGGCGGCCGCGCTGAGCCACAGCTTCGGCTGGCCCTTCCTGGCCGTCCTGGTAGTGGGTGTCGCCGCGGGAGCGGCGGCCGGGATCATCTTCGCCCTGCCGGCCTTCAGGACCCGGGGGCCGACCCTGGCCATCGCCACCCTCGGGGTGGGCTACGCGCTGGAGAACGTGCTCTACACCAACGGCAACCTCACCCTGTCCAACATCTACGGCGGGACGCCGGTCCGGTCACCCTCGCTTTTCGGGCTCAGCCTGGACGGGACGGCGCACCCGCAGCGTTACGCCGCGCTCGTCGTGCTGCTGCTTGGCCTGATCGCGGTGGGCGTGTCGAACCTGCGCGGCAGCCCCACCGGCCGCCGCCTGCTGGCGGTGCGCAGCAGCGAGCGCGCGGCCGCCTCGGCCGGGATCGGCCTGGCTCGCTCCAAGACGGCCGCGTTCGTGGTGGCGGCCGCGATCGCCTCCGTCGGCGGCGTCCTGCTTGCGTTCCAGCACGACTCGGTGACCTACGACGCCTATGACATCCTCAACTCGCTGAACCTGGTGATCTTCACCCTCATCGGCGGCGTCGGCTACATCCTGGGCCCGCTGTTCGGCGCGCTCATCTCCCCGTCGGGCATCTTCACCTTCATCTTCTTCGGCCACGACGCGGTGCAGCGCTGGCTGATCACCATCGGCGGGGTGGGGCTGATCATGTCCCTCATCTTCAACCCCAACGGGCAGATGGAGCAGCTGGGGCTGTTCTGCCGCAAGCTCTGGCGCAGGATCTGGCCCAGGATCTGGCACCGCGGCGGGCCAGCCAGGGATCGGGTGGGGGCACCGCTGCCGGCCCGGCCGAAGGCCGTGCTTGAAGTGCGCGGCCTGACCGTCGGATACGGCGTCGTCACCGCGGTGCAGGACCTCAACCTGACCATCGAGCCAGGGCGCATCGTCGGGCTCATCGGGCCGAACGGCGCGGGCAAGACTACGGCCATCGACGCCATCTCCGGGTTCGTGAAGCCGCGAGCCGGGAGCATCAGCCTCGGCGGCAATGATCTCTCCGCCGCTTCCACCAACGCGCGGGCCCGGGCTGGCGTGGGGCGCACGTTCCAGACGGTGGAGCCGTTCGATGACCTCACCGTGGCCGAGAACCTCGCCGTCACGCTCGAGCCGGTGCGGTGGTGGCACTGGGCGACCGACTTGTTCCACCGTCGCCAGGTGGCGCTGCCCGCCTCGGTCCGCGAGCAGGCCCGGGTACTCGGACTGCGGGACCTCGATGTCGAGCCCGCTTCGCTGTCCCAGGGCCAGCGCCGGCTGCTCGGCGTCATCCGCGCCATCTCCGCCCGCCCGGCGGTGCTGCTGCTTGACGAGCCGGCGGCCGGCCTCAACCGGTCCGAGACCGAGCACCTGGGCCAGGTCCTGCGGCAGCTCGCCACCGAGTCCGAGACCGGCATGCTCCTGGTCGAGCACGACCTGAGCATGGTTACCGCGATCTGCGACCAGGTGGTCGCGATCAACTTCGGGGAGACGATCTTCGACGGCGCCGTGACCGACGCCGTCAACGACGCAACCATCCGCTCGGCCTACCTGGGCGAGTCCGAGACAGCGACGACCTGACGGCGGACGCCGTCCTCACCACCACGAACGGGTGCCTCCCATGACATCAGTGCTGACCAGTCCGGTCCTCACCACCTCGGGCTTGCGGGCCGGCTACGGCCGCACCGAGATCCTGCACGGCCTGGACCTGCGGGTGGGCGAGGGCGAGATCGTCGCCGTGCTCGGCCCGAACGGGGCAGGCAAGACGACGACCCTGCTCGCGCTGGCCGGCGTCGTCAACTCGACCGGCACGGTCGAGATGTTCGGCCAGCCGGCCGCCGGCGACGTGCACCAGCGCACCAAGTCCGGCCTGGCGTTCCTGCCGGACCAGCGCGGCATCATCCGGGCGCTGACCGTGCTGCAGAACCTCCGGCTGGCCGGGGTGTCGCCGGACGACGCCTACAGCATCAGCCCCGAGCTCAAGGCGCTGAAAGACCGGAAGGCGGGCGACCTCTCCGGCGGTGAGCAGCAGATCCTGGCGCTGACCCGGGCAGTCGCGTCCCGTCCGAAGCTCGTCCTGGCCGACGAGATCTCGTTCGGGCTTGCCCCCATCGTCGTCACCCGGATGTTCCGCCTGCTGCAGACCGTCGCCAGCCAGGGCGTCGCCGTGCTGCTGGTGGAGCAGTTCGCTCACCTCGCCCTGGAGCTGGCCGACCGCGCCTACGTGCTGCAGCGCGGAACGGTCGCCCTGGAAGGGCGGGCCGCGGACCTGCTGGCCGACATCGAGTCGGTCGAGAAGTCCTACCTGGGCACCGACTACAACCGCTCGTAAACCCAAGATCATCAGTCCGAACGGGGGCGGCTGACTGCCCGCCCCCGTTCGGCACCTCATTCTTCGCGCAAGCCCCAGCCCGCGCGCTACCCTCAGTCTTCCCGGAAGATGTACCGGTCGGCCACCCGGTGGTGGTTGTAGATGGTCATCTCCTGCACCTCGCTGAGCCGGTGGCCGTCGTAGCTGGGCGCGTGCATGCCGACCGTGACGTGCTTGGCGTTCCACATGTCCTGCATGAACACGTCGCCCAGGTCAGCCTGGTTGGGGTCGTCGAAGTGCTGGCGCTCGAAGTCGGACCGCTTGTCGTAGTCCGCCTCCGGGACCTGCTCGAGCGCGAAGATCTCGAAGGTGCAGCTGTCCGGGTCGCCCAGCACCGGACGCGCGCGGTAGCCGAAGGCCGACCCCTGGTTGGGCAGCAGGATCAGGTTGGGGAACACGTTCCAGGCGGTGCCGGCGTTGGCCCACTGCTCGGGCGTGATCTCCCGCCAGTCATAGCCCGCCTTGATCGCGATGTCGCGGTACAGCTCGAGGAACTTCCCGTAGACGTTGCCGTCCGCGTCCAGCTCGGCCGTCATGAGCTGCTGGGCGGCCTGGTAGCTGACCGGGTTCTCCAGCCCCTTCATGTCGTCGTAGATGTACTGCACGCTCATCGCGAAGCTGACCCGCGGGTCCTCGACGTTGTCGGTGCCCCGCGACTCCGGCGTCTTGACCGAGTCCGGCTGGACGTCCTTCTTCCGGCCCACCGCCGAGTAGTGCGAGTGCCGCTCGTAGGTGGTGGTCGGCGAGAACAGCCGGTTATCGATCTCCTTGAGCGTGGCCAGGTTCAGGTTGTGCTTGTCGGACCGGGTGAGCTGGGGGTGCGTCCCGACTGTGTGGTACGCCTCGAGGAACCCGTCGAGGGCGGTCTTCCAGTTGCACGGCACCGGGAAGCTCTTCCACCACTTCACCCGCATGTTCTCGAACTGGAACGGCGCGAAGTGCTGCGGGATCGGCGCGAGGTAGTCGAGCAGCGGCTCGGCGGTCGGGTCCATGTTGATGAAGACGAAGCCGCCCCAGGTCTCGCAGCGCACCGAGATCAGGCTCCAGTTGTCGGACGCGATCGGGTCGAACTCCTCCTGGTCGAGGATGAGCCGGATCGTGCCGTCCAGGTTCCAGCGCCAGCCGTGGAACGGGCAGATGAACGTGCCGACGCGGCCGCATCCCTCCACCAGCCGGGTACCGCGGTGCCGGCATGAGTTGTAGTAGGCCTTGATCGAGTCGGCCGAGTCGCGGATGACCACGATCGAGTAGGCGCCGAGCTCGTACTCGACGTAGCTGCCGACCCGGGCCAGTTCCTCCTCCCGGCAGACCATCAGCCAGGTACGGGTGAACAGCCGGTCGAACTCGAGCGCCTGGAACTCCGGGTCCAGGTACCGGCTCTTGGGAATGAAGCCCCGGCTGAGCCGGTACTTCTCCGGGACCTTCTCCGCGGGCACGTCACCCGGGAACGAGGGCGTAACACCCTTCAGCTTGTCTGGTTCGGTCGCCGCAGTCACGCGATGGGCTCCTTCAGCGGTTCAGCTTTCTTCCACTGTGCGGCTGCGTTCCCCGCTGCGTCTATACCCCGTCCCGGCCACCGGGAGTTGCTGATTTACTCCGCCCCGGGGCATGTTTAAGGTGTGGTTAGTAGATCCGTCGACGCCTTGGGGGTCACCGTGCCTGCGACTAACAGCCCTAGCTGGGACGAGGTTTTCGACGTCGTCGTGGTCGGCAGCGGCGGCGGTGCGCTGACCGCCGCCCTGCTGGCCAGGGACGGCGGTGCCAGCGTGCTGGTGGTCGAGAAGGACGAGTTCATCGGCGGCACCACCGCGGTGTCCGGCGGTGACATGTGGGTGCCGCTCAACCGGCACATCGCCGGCTCCGACAGCCGGGAGGACGCGATCGCCTACGTCACCCGGCTGTCGGACGGCCGGGCGAGCGACCCCTCGCTGATCGAGACCTACGTCGACAACGCCCACCTGGCGGTGGAGTACCTCGAGGCGCACACCGGCTACGTCAGCCGGTCGGCCGGCTGGCTGCACGACTACTACTCGGTGATCGGGATGAGGATCCCCGGCGTCAAGCAGTTCTCCCGCTCCGTGTCGCCGGCGCCCTACCCGGCCGGGGCCGAGCTGGGCGAGCTGGCCAAGCTGGTCAACTACGGCCCGTGGATCCCCCCGGTCGAGTTCACCTTCATCGAGCAGCGCGAGGGGCTCAACACCCCGGAGGAGGTGGAGCGGCGGCGCCGCGAGGGCATCCGGGCCAGGGGCGGCGGCCTGATCGCCCCGCTGTTCAAGGCGCTGCTCGACCGGGGCGTCGAGGTCCGCACCCGCGCCCCGGCCAGCCAGCTAGTCACCGACGACAGCGGCGCGGTCACCGGCGTGCTGGCCGGCCCGGCCGGCCAGGAGAAGCGCATCGGCGCCCGGCGCGGGGTGGTGCTGGCCTGCGGCGGGTTCGAGTGGAACAAGGAAATGGTCAAGACCTACATCGGCTACGAGGTGCAGCCGATGTCGCCCTGGATGAACACCGGTGACGGCCACCTGATGGCGATGGAGGCCGGCGCCAAGATGGGCAACATGACCTCGTTCTTCAGCTACGGGGTGGTCTACGAGCCGTTCGAGAAGGGGCGCGACGGGAACCCGCTCCCGCAGATGATCATGGGCCTGGGCACCGGGTCCATCATCGTGAACCAGCAGGGAAAGCGATTCATGCACGGCGGGTACACCTACAACGACTTCTCGCATCCCTTCGGGTTCTTCGACCAGCGCAACCCGGGCTACACCAACAAGCCGCCGGCCTGGGTCATCTTCGGCTCGGAAGTCCTGAAGAACGGCGTCATGGGGGTGAAGCCGGGGATCGCGCTCGACCTGCAGGTCCCGGAAGGGCAGGCCGCACCGGACTGGGTGGCGCTGGCCGACTCGGTCCGCGAGCTGGCCGAGAAGGCCGGCATCGACCCGGACGCCCTGGAAGAGACCGTGGAACGGTACAACCACTACGCGGCCAACGGGGAGGACCCCGACTGGGGCGATCCGGCCCAGGCCACCGTGCTGACCGGCCCCGATACCGTCAACCTCACGCCGATCGCCGGCCCGCCGTACGGGGCGATCCAGCAGTGGCCCGGCACCATCGGCACCAACGGCGGCTGCCGCATCGACGCCGACGGCCGGGTGCTCGGCAACCGGGTGCCGGTGATCGACGGGCTCTACGCGGCCGGCAACACCTCCGCCTCGGTGCTCGGCTGCGTCTACCCCGGCGGGGGCGGCTGCATCGGGCCGAGCGTGACCATGGGCTACCGGGCCGGCCGCCACCTGGCCGCCGCCCCGGCCAGGGACATCGGCTAGGCCGGGCCCGCGTCCGGCTGTGCTTCCAGATTCGACTGGGCCGCCAGCTCGGCGAACATCGCGCTGCTGTCCGGCCCGAGCTCCATCACCTCGATGAAGTGCCCCAGCGTGTCGGAGGCGTCGAGGTAACCGAAGCGCACGTCGCCGCTGACGCCGAACTGCGCCCACTGCCTGCCGCTGGCCGCGACGACCGCGGACGCCGCGTCGAAGTCGTCGATGCGGAAACCCAGGTGATGCAGGGTGGCCGGGACACCGGGCCGGATGACGCCCCGGTAGAGGTCGACCGCGCCGTCCACCGGGCGGATGATCTCCAGGTTGGTCGCCCCCGCGTTGACCAGGGCCACGTCGATGAGCCATTCATCCGCCGTCTCGCCGCCGACCTTCACCCAGGACCCGGGGGCGGCGTCGGGGTTAGCCCGGCCGAGCGACGAGCGGTAGTGCCGCATGCACTTGACCGTCCCGAATTTGGACTCGAGGTAGTCCGCCGCCGCGTCCATGTCGTCGGTCACGTACCCGACCTGCAAGAAGTTGCGCATGAGATCAGCCAGCGATCGCATCAAGGCCTCCTAGTCGCGAAGTCCGCTGCGGCGAACCTAACCGCTCAGCCGGGCCGGCCACCCGCGACTTTCCACTCAGCGAGACCGGTACCGGACAGTGAAACCGCGCCGCGCCGGGTGACGGAATGCCCCGCCCGTGCCCGCGGTTGCGAGTCTTGCGCCGGGCAGCTTCCTGACCATCAGGCCCTAGCCGGCCGCCGGGGCGGGCTGGCCTACTCCGCCTGATCGCGCAATGCGGCCGGGTCCCTGGCCAGCAGGAGCGTTACCCCGCCCGCGGTCCAGCGCCGGTTGTCGCGGATCGGCGTGTCCTTGTCCGCGATCGGCCCGAGCGCCATGATCCCGGAGCGCAGGATCGAAGCGTAGAGGTCTTCTGGCGGTGGGATCAGGCCGATCTCCTGGCAGAACTGGATTTGCTTGGGTGCGGACGTGCTGATCTCGGCTGCGAACCGGTCCTTCCAGGTCACCCGCCAGATCCAGGCGGCGAAGGCGATGCGGGCGGCCAGCAGCTTCCGCTCGGTGGCCAGGTCGCTGGCCGCGGTTACGCCGACCGACGCCAGCCAGCGCCAGGGCTTGCGGTCAATCTCCCGGCAGGCATCGTCGCCCCCCGCCGCCATGATCCCGATCCGGTACTTGGACAGGCTCTCGCCAGTCAGCGACGGATAGCCGCCGGCCACGGCGAGCGCGAGCGCGGCCCGGTTGGCCGCGGACGAGTTGTCGTGGTCGATGGCCGTTTCGAGCGGTCGCAGTCGCTCGTCGCACGTGCGCAGGTCCGCGTCGGTCACCGAACCGCGGCCGGCCCCGGGTGCGGCGGTGCTGGCTGGCGCGGCCTCAGCGGCGGGCAGCCGAGCCTGCGGCGGAACGGTCGAGGTTGGCCGTGCGGTTGCGTCGTGACGTGTGGTGAAAAACAGGCCCATGCTTCCCCCCTGATCAACGCCTAGCGGAGAGTCCCCTGACCTTCCATGTCTACGGTAACAGAAAGTTATGCAATCCATCCATTGTGTAGCTGAAAGTAATCAGCGGCGATTCGCCCCGAGCGCCTGGGTAGTCGGCCCGCTAGCCGCCATACCGTCCCCTTATGAATGTCAGGCAGGCGCCACTTCCACCTGAAATGACAAAATCCGCATGACACTATTTCACGCGGGAATTTGACGATACGAGGGGGCGGGTACATCGGGATTAACCCGGAAGGCCGCCGGCCAGCCCGAGGCCGCCGCTCAGGACCTGCCGAGCGGCCCGTTAGCCGAACGCGGCGCGGCGGATCGCCCGGGCCGGGTGCTCGTCCGGCAGGTACGGGCCGTTGCCGGGAAACAACTTCTCGCGGAGCGTCCCCTCGCGGTACGCGTCCTGCATGAGGCCCCGCTGCCGCAGCACCGGCGCGACGTGCTCCACGAAGTCCTCGAACGTGCCCGGGGAGACGACGTACTGCACGTTGAGGCCGTCGCAGCCCGCGTCCTGCCAGGCCTCGATGTGGTCGGCGACCTGCTCCGGGGTGCCGACCACGCGCAGGTTGCCGAACCAGCGGACCAGTTCGCCGATCGTCAGGTCCGGCCGCGGCGACATCGCGATCAGGTCGGCCACGATGCCCTCCTGACCTTCCGGCCGCTTGGCGATCTCGCTGACCGGCTCCTTGGGGTCGAGCTGGCCGAAGTCGTAGTTCAGGAAGACGCTCTGCTTGGCCAGGTTGGCGTCAATGCTCTGGAAGTCGGTGATCGACTCGTGCAGCCGCCGCGCTTCCTCCTCGGTCGATCCCACCACGAAACCGAGAATGCCGAGCAACTTGACGTTGCGGCGGCTGCGCCCGTGGCCCTCGGCGGCGCGCCGGACGTCCGCGACGACCGGCGCGGCCTCGGCCGGGCTGAGCGCGTTGATGAACAGGCACTCTGCGTTGCGCCCGGCGAAGTCGCGGCCCCGCGGCGATACCCCGGCCTGGACGAGCACCGGGGTGCGCTGCGGCGACGGCTCGCACAGGTGCGGCCCGGGCACGTCGTAGAACGGCCCGACGTGATTGATCTGATGGATCTTGGCCGGGTCGTTGTACTGCCGCAGCGCCTTGTCCCGGACGGCGGCGTCGTCTTCCCAGCTCGCTTCGAGCAGCTTGTAGAGCACGTCGACGAAGTCATCCGCCCGGGCGTAGCGGTCACCGTGCTCGGGCAGCCCGCCGAAGCCAAGGTTCCGGCCGGCGCCGGGCAGGAACGTGGTCACGATGTTCCAGGCGATCCGCCCGCGGGTCATGTGGTCAAGCGTGGACAGCTTGCGCGCGAACGCGTAGGGGTGCTCCTGGAGGATGTTCTGGGTCAGCACGAAGCCGAGGTTCTCGGTCGCGTAGGCCAGCACCGGAATGAGCTCGCCCGGGTCGTTAACCGGGAACTGCATGCCGCTGAAAACAGACTTCTCCCGGGTGCCGGCGAACGTCTCGTACGGTGCCAGCACGTCGGCGAAGAAGATGGTGTCGAACATGCCGCGCTCGAGCAGCCGGGCGACCGAAACCCAGTAGTCGACGTCGTTGTACTCCAGCTGACGGCTCCCTGGCCACGCCCACATGCCCTGGTCGTGGTGGGAGGCGGTGAACATGTTGAACGCGTTGAAGATCATCCGGGGACGCTGTGCCATACCAGGATCCTACGGGCGCGACATCGACCCGGCGACCGCCTCATATGCCTGTGACCTGGTCTTCTCGGACCGTGAGTTCACCTGCTGGCAACACCCCCGACACGGATCTCGTGATCCGGCCCGGTTAGAAAGGACATTGAATGTCGGAGGCGGAGAGCATCACCTCCCCGTAGGGCTCCTCTCACACTCCACGCCGTCGCCCGCCTTTCGAGGCGGGCAAGCCGTGAAGGAGAGAGCTCATGTCTATTTCCGTTCCCCCGGTACGCCCGTTCGGCCTCATGCACCAGATGTGGCAGCTAGCGGATGACTCGGCCGCCCGGTTCTTCGCCCAGACCGTCGAGGACGTGGCCTACGCCGACGAGCTGGGCTTTGACTCGGTCTGGCTCGCGGAGCACCACTACGCGCGCCCGAAGCGGGAGTACTTCTCCCGGGTGCCGGACGCCGACATGTTCCTCGCGCGGCTGGTCCCCGAGACCAGCCAGATCCGGCTGGGCACCGGCATCAAGATCCTGCCGCTAGACGAGCCGGAGCGGATCGCGGAGCGGATCTTCCTGCTCGACGCCCTCTCCGGCGGGCGAGTCGGCTGCGGGCTGGGGCAGGGCAGCCCAGACGAGATGGGCGTGCGCACCCTGTCCAAGGAAGGCAAGCGGGCGCTGTACCGCGAGCGCCTGGCCCGGCTGGTCGACATCGTCACCACCCACCAGGCGGAAGGCGACCTGACGCTGGTGCCGGAGAGCGGGCTGCGGACGCCGCGGATCCTGTGGGCCGGGGTCCGTGACCCGGAGTCGGTCGCGCTGGCCGCGAAGCTCGACGTCAACCTGATCATCGGGGAAGCCGAGCCCGGCGTCCGGCAGGCTCCCTTCGCCGCCAACTACCTGGCCTCCGGGGGCGCGGGCGAGGTCCGCGGCGCCCGCCTGGTGTGCATCGCCGACAGCACCGAAGAGGCCTTCGCGACGGCCGCGCCGATCGCCGAGCGGATCTTCAGCGGCGAGCAGGGCGGTGTCTACTACCGCGAGGCGGTCGCGGCCGGCGCCGTCCCCGACTCGCGCCCGGCCTCGGTCGAAGAGCTGTGCGACCAGATGGAGTTCTTCGTCGGGACGCCGGACGCGGTGGCCGCCAAGCTGGTCCGCTACGTGAAGACGGTGCGGTTGACCGCGCTGAACGTGGTGGTTCACCCGCCTGGCATCAGCCAGGCCGCGGCCCGCCGCTCGTTGGAGCTGTTCATGAGCGACGTGGCCGATCAGGTCCAGCCGCACCTGCTGCCGCGGCCAGTCCAGCCGCGCCCAGTCCAGCCGCGCCCAGTCCAGCCGCGGCCAGTCCAGCCGCGCCCCGTGGCCTAGGAATAGCGATGGCACTATCCGGTAGCCGGTGGGTCAGGCCCAGCAGCGCGGCGGAAGCAGCCGGCCTGGCCGCCGCCGGGGCGACCCTGCTGGGCGGCGGTGCGCTGCTGATGTCGTCGGCCTTCCCCGCAGTCCCCGCAACGGTGGTCGTCGACCTCGATTCCCTTCAGCTCGACTACCTGGCCGCGCCCGAGATCGGCGCGCAGGTCCGGCTGGAGAGCCTCCTCGCCAGCGCGGCCATCAGGCAGGGCTGGCCCGCCATCTGGACCGCCGTGGCCGAGATCGCCTCGCCCAACGTGCGCCGTCTGGCGACCGTCGGCGGCACCGTGGGGGCCGCGCTGCCCGGCAGCGACCTGCTTGTCGCCCTGTGCGCGAGTGGCGCCCGGGTGCACCTGGCCGGCGCCGACGGGGCCAGCCGGCTGCTGCCGGTCCACCGCTACCTCACCGAACGGCCACCGGGGGTGGTCACCGGACTGCATCTCGGTGACCAGGCCCGCGGCGGTTACCGCAGGCTGGGCGGGCGCCCGGTCCCCGCGCCGGCCGTGGTGACGGTCGCCGCGGTGGAGCACCGCGGCCAGGTTGACGTGTGGGTGGGCGGAATCGGCCCCGTCCCGCAGCCGCTGCGCACCGGCGGCCGCCGCGGCGACGTCGACTGCGCGGGCGACGCCGCCTGGCCGGCCGCCTACCGGCGGCGGGTAATGGACGCGCTGTACGGCGACCTGCTGAGCAGCCTGGCCGTCACCGCCTGAGCACGCCCCGGCCGAGCACCCCCCGGCCGAGCACCCACCGCGATCACGACCCAGCGAGAGGAACACCGATGGCTGAGCCCATCCTTCGCCGCACCGCCGACCTGACCGCCTTCCGGCTGCGCGACGGCGCCACCAACAAGATGGTGCCGCTGCTCGCCCCGGGGGAGGCCGGCGGCCCGGCCTCCGTCAACGTGGAGATCTTCGACGTCGGCGGCCGTCAGAACCCGAACAGCCACCCGGACTCGGCCGAGCTCTTCTACTTCATCTCCGGCACCGGGCTGGCCTCGTGCGACGGGACCGAGGTGGCGGTGCGGGCGGGCGACTTCCTGGTGCTGCCCGCGGGCTCGGTGCACTTCATCGTCAACACCGGTGCCGAGCGGCTCTACGCGCTCACCACCCTGCTGCGCGACGACGGCAGCCATGACGGCAGCAGTCGGCCGCAGGAGAGCCTGCTGGCCGAGGACCTGGCCGTGCTCGGCCCGGCCAACGGAACCCGCTGACCGTGCCGGACACCCCGCGCAGCAGGCTGGCCGCGGCCGGCTGGGCGATTCCCGAGCCTTACGTGGTGCGCTCGCAGTACGTCCCGACCCGGCTGCACGGTGACGTCCTCTACTGCGCGGGCCTTACGTCGCCGCGCCTGGGCCGCGTCGGCGACGAGGTGGACGTCGAGTACGCGCGGGCGGCCGCCCGTCAGTGCGCGCTGCTGCAGCTGGCGGCGATCGAGCAGGCCCTTGGCCCGCTCGACCAGGTGGCATCCGTGCTGCGCCTCACCGGGTACGTCTACGCCCAGCCCGGCTTCGCGCAGAGCCCCCAGGTCCTCGACGCCGCCTCGGAGGTGTTCGTGACCGCCTTCGGTGCGGCCGGGCGGCACGTCCGCAGCGCCGTCGCCGTCGCCGGGCTGCCCGGCGGCGCCAGCGTCGAGCTTGAGGTCATCGTCACGGTGGCCGGAGCCGGCTCATGAGGACGCGCACCCAGACGATCCGGGTCAACGGGGTCGACCACGCCCTGGCCGCGGACGCGATGACGCCGCTGGCCGATGTCCTGCGCGAGGAGCTGGGCAGGCTCGAAGTGAAGGTGGGCTGCCGCGAGGGCATGTGCGGCGCGTGCACCGTGCTGCTCGACGGGCAGCCGGTGCCCAGCTGCCTGGTGCCCGCGGGCCGGGCGGCCGGGCGCGCGGTCACCACCGTGGCCGGGATCATGGCGCACGAGACCACCAGGGAGCTCGTCCGCGCCTGGGCCGAGGAACGCGCCGCACAGTGCGGTTACTGCGCGCCTGGGCTGCTCTGCTCTGCCTTCTGGCTGCTGACCGAGCGCGAACGCGGAGACGCGGGGCCGGCTGAGCTCACCGAGGGCGAGATCCGCGACGCGCTCCGCGGCCACCTCTGCCGCTGCACCGGGTACCGCCCGATCGTCGCCGCGGTCGCGCGGGCGGCCGGCCCCGGCGGGCCCGCTGGCGGCCGCGATGAGTGACGAACCGAGAATGAAGGCAGCGGGCGAGGCCGCCTACGTGGCCGACGCGGTGCCCCGGCCGTGCCTGTTCGGCGCGCTGCTCACGGTACCCGTCGCGCACGCCGACGTGCGGATCGACCTGCCGCTGCTGCGCGCGGTGGACGGCGTCACGGCCGTGCTCGGGCCAGCGGACGCGCCTGCCACCCGCTATTCGGCCAACGTGCACGGCGGCGCCGCCGACACCCGGGTGTTCACCGCCCGCAGCCGCTTCGCCGGCGATGTCGTCGGGGCCGTCGCGGCCACTTCCCGCCGTGCCCTGCGCGCGGCCCTTGACCTGGCCGCGGCCACGGCGGTGGGGTACACCGAGCGGCCGGCCGTGCTGGACCTGGAGACCGCGGCGGCCGGCCAGGTCCTCGCGAATGACCGCTACCCGGGTAACCGGATCGGGCACACCTGCGCGGGCCTGCCGGACGCGGAGATCGGCCGGCTGCTGGCGGCCGCGCCGCTGCGGCACCGCACCCGGGTCGACATCGCGCCTGCCCCGCACGGCTTCCTCGAGCCGGTCGCGTGCGGCGCCCAGTGGCAGCCGGACCGCGTCCGGGTGTGGAGCTGCTCCCAGGGCCCGCAGGTTGTCCGTGACCGTCTCGGGTCCCTCCTGGGCCACCCGGCCGAGGTGATCACGCCGTTCGTCGGCGGCGGCTTCGGCGGCAAGGAGGAGTTCTTCCTCGAGCCGGTCGCCGCGCTGCTGTCCCGGGCCAGCGGCGGCCGGCCGGTGCTGGTCGAGCTTGACCGCGAGCAGTGCAGCAGGCGGTACCGGCTACGGCACGGCGGGGTCATCACGGTCGAGACGGGGTTCACTCCCGCTGGCTCGCTGCTCGCCCGGCGGGCCCGCATCGTGCTGGAGGCCGGCCCCTATGACGGCCACTCGGCCAGCGTCGCCGGGAACGCGGCGGGCGCGCTGCTGCGGCTTTACCCCGCATTGGCGACCCGGGTCGAGGCGGTGACGCTGGCGACCAACCGGGTTCCCGGGGGAGCGTTCCGGGCCTACGGCTCGGAGCTGGCGTCGATGGGGATGGAGACCCACCTCGACGAGGTCGCCGCCATCGCGGGCTGCGACCCCGTCGATCTGCGGATCATGAACTGCGCCGGGGAACAGGACACCGACCCGGTGGAAGGCGGCCCCTTGCCGCGCCCGCGCGCCCGCGCCTGCCTGCAGAACCTGCGCGACGTCGCCGCGGGGTGGGAGGCGGACCAGGCGCGGGCGGGCGGCCGCGAGCTCCGTGATCACGGGCGATTCCGCCGCGGCCGCGGCGTTGCCCTCATGGTCGGTACCGCCCCGGCCGGAACCAAGGCGGAGCCCGCGACCTCGCAGGTGCGGGCCGATTTCGACGCCGCCGCGCGGACCCTGACGCTGCTCACCGGCGTCCCCGAGCTCGGCCAGGGCATCATCGACCTGCTCACCGCGGTGGCGGCGACCGCGACGGGGCTGGACCCGGGCCGGATCGAGGTGCGCTGCACCTCCCGTCTCGACGGCCCGGCCGACCTCGGCATGTTCGGCAACCGGGGCGCACCCCTCAGCGCCGCGGCCGCGCAGGCCGCGATCAGCGGCCTGCGGCGGGACATCGTCGCCGCGCACCGCGCGAGCGGCCCGTCCCCGGAGCCGGCCGCGCTGCTGGCCGGCTGGCGCGCCATCCGGCGGGGGAGCCGCGAGTTCCCGCTTCAGCCGCGGACCTGGAGCCATACCGGGGCCGCGGCCACCAGCGACGCCGCGGTCGGCCTGGCCTACGGAGCCGCCCTGGCCGAAGTCGAGGTAGACACCGCCACCGGCCTGGTCGCCGTGCTCCGGGTCCACTCCGTGCACGACGTCGGGAAGCTGCTGCGCCCGGCCGGCGCCCGCGGGCAGGTCGAGGGCGGCCTGGTGCAGGGGATCGGTATCGCGCTGAGCGAGCGGGCGGTCTTCGCCGCCGACGGCACCCCCGACGTCCGCGGGTTCTTCAGCCATCTCGTCCCCACCATGACCGTCGCCCCCCGGATCGGCGTCAGCTGGCTGGAAGACCCGCCTGACCAGGCGGCGCCCAAAGGGCTGGGCGAGAACACGGTCGCCGCGCTGCCCGCGGCGATCGCCAACGCCGTGCGCGCCGCCACCGGGGCCGACGTGCGCGCCTTCCCCCTGTCCCCACCGATCGTCCTCGACGCCATCGACGCCGTCAGGGCAGCAAGTCCGGCCCGGTTGAGGCGGACCGGTCATGTCCCACTCCAGTTGAACCAGTTAGGACTCACCATGGAACTGACCAGGCGTCACCTGCTGCGCAGCAGTCTGTATACGGCCGGCGGCCTCGCCGCGGCCAGTGCCCTCGCCGCCTGCGGCAGCGGCGGCGGTTCTTCCTCCTCCGCCAAGGCGGCGGGCTCCGATCTCACCGCGTGGACGATGCAGTCCTCGTGGATCAACGACACCGAGTTCATGGGCTACTTCATCGCCATGGACAAGGGCTACTACAAAGCCGAGGGACTCGACTTCACCTACGTCCCCGGCGGCCCTAGCGTCACAGTCGAGACCACTCTTATCGCGGGCAAGTCCAACATCGGGCTATCCGAGCCGGACGCGACCGCCAACGCGATCAACCAGCAGGGCGTCGACCTGGTCATCGTGGGAGCCCAGTTCCAGAAGAACCCGATCGGCGTGGTGTCCCTGCAGAAGAGCGGCATCAACTCGCCGCACGACCTGGTCGGCAAGCGCTTCGCCGTCCCCGACGGCAACCGGATCACCGTGGACGCCATGTTCAAGGCGAACGGGATCGACCCCGCCAGCGTGAAGATCGTGCCCTACGCCTACGACCCGACCCCCCTCATCAAGGGCAACGTCGACGCCACCCTCGACTTCGTCTATGACGTAGCCTTCGCCGTCCAGCAGGCGGGCGAGGAGCCCGCGTCGTTCCTGGTCTACGACCACGGGCTCAAGCTGCCCAACGACGTCGTCGTCGTCACCAAGGACACGCTGGCCAAGAACCGGGACCAGGTGACCGGGTGGCTGCGGGCCAGCCGCAAGGGCTGGGAGGAGAACTTCGCTGACCCGGCCAAGTACCCGCCGCTGTTCGCGAAGACCTGGTTCAAGGGCAACGGCCTGACCCTCGCCAACGAGCTGTACGACAACAAGGCGGAGAAGGCCCTCATGGAGAACCCCAAGGGGATCTTCTACTTCGATGACCAGCAGGTCGACGAGTGGATCGCCGGCCTGAACGCGGTCGGCATCAAGGCCACCCCCGCCATGTTCGACCCGTCCCTCATCGCCGAGATCTGAGAACCGCACCGTTACCCGGGCGGCAAGGCCCGGCCGAGGCCTTGCCGCCCGCCGAACCCAGGGAGGTTTCCCGTGCCTCGTCACGGCATCGAGCTGACCAGCGTGTCAAAGACCTACCAGACGTCAAAAGGCGACATCGAGGCGATCCGCGAGGTCGACCTCACGGTCCCCGAGAAGGGCTTCACCGCGCTCATCGGACCGTCCGGCTGCGGCAAGTCCACCCTGCTGAAACTCATCGGCGACCTGGAGGAGCCGACCGGGGGCACCGTGCGGGTTGACGGCAAGACGCCGCGGGAGGTGCGCCGCAGCGGCGCGCTCGGCGTCGCGTTCCAGGACGCGGCGCTGCTGCCCTGGCGCGACGTGCGGGCCAACATCGCGCTCACCCTCCAGGCCTCGGGCCGCAAGGTGGTCAGGTCGCGCATTGACGAGCTCATCGCCCTGGTCGGCCTGACCGGGTTCGAGCGGGCGAAGCCCGCCCAGCTCTCGGGGGGCATGCGGCAGCGCGCGGCCCTCGCCCGCGCCCTGGCCACCGACCCCGAGCTGTTGCTGCTCGACGAGCCGTTCGGGGCCCTGGACGAGCTGCTGCGGATGACGATGGTCCTCGAGCTGCAGCGGATCTGGCTGGACCGCCCGCACACCACCGTCCTGGTCACGCACTCGATCCAGGAGGCGGTCATGCTGTCCGACTCGGTGGTGGTGATGGCACCGCACCCGGGCCGGGTGCACGCGACGGTGCCCGTCCCGTTCACCCGGCCCCGGCCCGAGGAGCTGACCCGGTCGGCGGAGTTCCACCAGCTTTGCGACCAGATCTCCCTGCACCTGGCCGAGGCCAGCGGGCACGACGCGGCTGCCCGGCCTAAGGCCGCGATCGGGCGGGCGTCGTGACCGCCAGGACCCTGGCCTGGGCCGGCGGCGGCAGCAGAACGCGGCCGCGGCGGGTCAGCCGGGCCGCGGTCAGCCGTACCCTGCTGCGGGCGCTGCTCATCGCCCTGCTGCTGGCGTGCTGGCAGGCGGTAGGCGGGCACCAGTGGTTCGCCGCGGGCGCGGTTCCGAGCCCGCACCAGGTGTGGGACAGCCTGCGGGCTGACTGGGGGGACTACGGCCCGCACGTGCGGGCTACGCTGTGGACGGCCCTGTGGGGCTTCCTCATCGGCAACGCGATCGGCTGCCTGTTCGCTTTCCTGTTCCTGCTCTGGCCCGGAGCCGCGCCGTTGACCCGGGGCCTGCTGATCACCTTGTTCTGCATGCCCATCGCGATCATCGCGCCCCTGCTCGGGGTGATGCTGCCGCTGGCGGCGGCCAAGATCGTCATCGCCTCGATGTGGTCGGTCTTCAACATGCAGGTCGCGCTGCTGCTCGCGATGCGGCAGGTGCCGCCGGGGGCGCTGGCGGTGGTCGAGTCGGCTGGCGGGGGCAGGCTCCGGCAGCTCCTGCTGGTGCACGCCCGGGCCGGGCTGCCCGGGTTCCTGGCCGCGCTGCAGATCAACGCGCCCTCAACGCTGCTGGCCGCCATCTTCGGTGACTTCATCGGCGGCCAGAAAGGCATCGGGATCTACCTCACCGGCCTGATCGTCAGCGGCAACCAGGCCAGGATCTGGGCTTTCAGCCTGGTCATCGCCGCGATCGGAGCCGCGCTCTACCTTGCCTTCGGGCTGCTGCGCGCCCTGGTCACCGGCTCTGACATCAACATCGCCGTCGCCGAGACCGCCGTTGCCGCCACCACCGCCAACCGCGGCCGGCGGTTCGCCCGCGCCCTGGCCAGCGCGGTCTGCGGGCTGACGCTGGTGCTGGTCGGCTGGTGGGCCTTCGTCAGCTCGGTCAGCCTGCCCTCGGTCATTGCCAACACGCCGCTCGACGTGCTGCACACCTTCACCGGTCCGCGCGGCTCGCAGGTCATCAGCCAGATCGGGGACGCACTCGCCAGCAGCGGGCCGCTGGCGCTCATCGGCGTCGCCCTCGGCCTCCTGGCGGCGCTCGCGCTGGGCGTGACGGCGACCCTGGCACCCTGGTTCACCCAGCTGGTCATGCCGTTCGCGATGGTGTTCCAGTCGGTCCCCACCGTCGCGTTCGCCCCGCTGCTGGCGATCGCGTTCGGCCGCGGATCGCTGATCATCGTCCTGGTCACGGTCCTGGTCACCTTCTTCCCGGCGTTCGTGGCCATCTCCACCGGGCTGGCCGCGGCGCCGGAGGTGCCGGGCCTGGTGCTGAAGTCGGCCGCCGCCTCCCGGTTCACCATGCTCCGGCTGTACGTCGTGCCGCAGGCCATGCCGTACCTGCTGGCGGCCGCCCGGCTGGTGATCCCGCTGGCGATCCTGGGCGTCGTCCTGGCCGAGCAGCTCATCACCGGCACCGGGCTCGGCAACCTGATGAGCCAGGCGGTCGGCTACCAGGACTTCCCGATGATGTGGTGCGTCACGGTCGTCATGATCGCGATCTCGGTTATCGCCTACCTCGCGGTGGAGGCGTTCGAACGCTGGTACCTGGCCCGGAGGCAGTGAGACTATATCGTTATAAGCACGCGCAACGCTGCGCTCTACCCCTTGGAAGCCAGATGAGCCTCCCCCGCCGCCAGCAAGCGGTTCTCGATCAGATCGACCGTGCCCTGCGCTCGGCCGACCCCAAGCTGCAATCGGCCTACACGGCCTTCGGCAAGCGCACCGGGGGAACCCCTATGCCCGCGGTCGAGGTCATCCCCGCCCGTCCGGTCCGGCACCTGGTGCTGGCCGCGGTGGTCGTCCTCGCGATCGTTTTCCTCGCCGTCGGCATCAGCCAGCTGAACCCGGGATGCACCCCGGGGAACCGGGCCTGCGGCCCCATCTCGGCTACCACCGGCCAGCACTGAGGCCAGCCGACCGGCTGTCACCACTTCACGGCAACATTGGCGACAATCGAGTAGTTATGGTACAACAACTATGGCCCTAGCCATCCGTCGGCGCTTGCTCGCGGCTGGTTCCCGGCAACCGAGTGAACGGCGGAAAGGCGGTACCAGGTGGCTTCGCCCGACGCCCACGGCCACTTCGCCTCACTTGGTGACGACGAGTCGGACGAGGTGTACCGGCGGGTCTACGAGTCGGTGCTCGCGCACCAGCTCCACCCAGGTACCAAGCTCCCGGAAGAGAAGCTGGCCGCTATCTTCGGCGTCAGCCGGGCGAAGATCCGCAAGGTCTATGCCCGCCTGGAGCACGAGCAGGTGGTGGAGGTCGTCCACAACCGGGGCGCCTTCGTCGCGCAGCCCAGTGCCGGGCAGGCGGCGGACACGCTCGAGGCGCGCCGCGTCATCGAGCCAGCGACCGTGCAGTCACTGGCGGAGAAGGCCGGGCGGCAGGACATCAGCGCGCTGCGCGAGCACGTGGCGGCCGAGTCGGCCGCGGTCAAACGGGGCGACAAGCCCGCCTACATCAGGCTCTCGGGCGAGTTCCACAACCTGGTCGCCGAGCTCGCGGGCAACGAAGTGCTGGCCCGCATGCTGCGGGAACTGACCGCGCGCACCAGCCTGACGATCCTGCTGTACGACACCACCCCCGGTTCCGCCTGCATCATCGACGAGCACGCGCTGATCACCGACGCGATCGAGCGCCACGACCCGGGCGCGGCGACCGAGATCATGGTCCGCCACCTCAAGGACGTCGAGAACTCGCTGGTCTTCGACCGCGCCTCGGGCGAGGTAGACCTCGCCGCGATCTTCGGGTAGCGACCCGGCGCGAGGCCTCCCAGAAACCCCTGGGTGACTCCAGGGTCCCTCTGGCAACCCCGGTGCCGGTCCGCCGGTTTACCTCGATGAGATTGTGCGAAATATGAAGTCATATTGTGTACAAGGTGGGCCAGTACTGTTGATCAAGCTTTAACACCACTGTCACCTCCTGACAGGCAGTCACCTTCACGATTGTCTCGTTGCGTCCGGCGAATTCCGGGGCGCACGTGACCTGAGAGGAGGTGCTACATGGCCATCGAAACCAGCTCGCTGCCATCGCCAGGCGGGTTCGCCGTACCGGGCTGGGTCCGTCAGGTCGGCCGCCGGCTGGCGGGCGCGCTGCTGGTGATCTTCGGCGTGGTGACGCTCACCTTCCTGCTCACCCGGGTCTTCACCGCCGACCCGAGCGACCTGCTGTCACCGCCTAACGCCACCGCGGCCGACCGCGCGGCCGTGCGCGCCCGGCTCGGCCTCAACGACCCGCTGCCGGTCCAGTACCTGCACTACCTGCGAGACCTGGTCCACGGGAACCTCGGCACCTCCTACCTGACCGGCCGGCCCGTCACCGCCGACCTGCTTGACCGGCTGCCCGCCACCGCCGAGCTGGCGACCTACGCGCTGCTGCTTGGCATCCTGGGCGGCGTCACGGCCGGCGTGCTGGCGGCGGTGTTCGAGGGCTCCGTCTACGACCGGCTGCTGCGCGTGGTCACCTCGGCCGGGCTGGCGCTGCCCCAGTTCTGGATCGCGCTGATGCTGCTGTGGCTCTTCTTCGTCAAGTTCGGCCTGCTGCCGGGGCCGACCGGGCGGCTGCCGATCGGCATGGACCCGCCCCCTCACGTCACCGGCTTCTACCTCATCGACAGCGTCATCACCGGGGACCTGTCCGCCTTCGGGCCCGCCCTGGCCCAGCTCGTGCTGCCGGTGCTGACGCTCAGCTGCGGCGTGTGGTCGCCGCTGGCCCGCGGGGCCCGCTCGGCCATGATCACGGCGCTGAAGTCGGACTACGTGCGCACCGCGCGGGCCCTGGGGCTGGCCCGGCGCCGGATCTGGTTCGTGTACGCGCTGCGGAACGCGCTGCTGCCGGTGATCACGATGCTGGCCGGCACGGTCGCCTGGGCCTTCTCCGGCTCGGTGCTGGTCGAGGGGGCCTTCGGCTGGCCCGGGGCCGGGCACTACGCGCTGAGCGCGCTCGAAGGTTCCGACTTCCCGGCCGTGCAGGGCTTCGTGCTCTACGCCTCGATCCTCTACGTGATCGTCTACCAGCTCCTCGACCTCGCGTACGACCTGGCCGACCCGAGGATCCGCTCATGACCCAGTTGCCGCTGCAGCCGATCGAGCCCACTGAGCCGGTCGGGCTGGCCGAGCCGCCCGGCCAGCCGCAGACCCCGCTCGGGCGCCTCGCCGCGACGCTGCCCGGCTTCCGGCGGCTCCGCGCCTCCGGGACCGCCCTGCCGCTAGGGCTCGGCCTGCTCGGGTTCCTCGTGCTGATCTCCGTCACCTCACCCCTCTGGACGCCCTACGCCCCGGGCGCTACCGGGACCGGGCTGTTCAGCGCGCCCCCCAGCGGCGCGCACTGGTTCGGCACCGACTCGGTCGGCTCCGACGTGTTCTCGCGCACGGTGGCGGCCGGCCGGACCGACGTGCTCTACACGCTGACCGTGGTCGCGCTGGCGCTGCTGGTCGGCTCGGTCTGGGGCGCGCTGGTCGGCTTCTTCGGCGGCTGGCTGGAGTGGGCGACGCTGCGCCTGCTCGAGGTCCTCCAGGCCTTCCCCGCGCTGCTGATGGCCCTGTTCATCATCTCCATCGTCGGCCCGGGAACGTTCAAGGTGATCCTGGTCGCCGCGATCATCCCGCTGCCCGACTTCGTCCGCCTGGCCCGGGCCGAGGTGCTGACCAAGAAGAACTGGCAGTTCGCGGAGGCGGCGCGGATGGTCGGCAACCGCCCGGCGGTGGTGCTGTTCAAGCACCTGGTGCCGAACAGCTCGCGGCCGCTGCTCGCGTACGCCTCGGTCAGCGCGGCCTGGGTGGTCGGGAACATCGCCGCGCTCGGCTACATCGGCCTCGGCATCCAGCCCGACGCGGTGGAGTGGGGGTCGATGATCGCCCGCGGCCAGTCGGACGTGGTGAGCGGGGCCTGGTGGGAGTCCTTCTTCCCCGGCATCGGCATCCTGCTGCTGGCGATCGGATTCCAGCTGGTCGGCGACGGCCTCTCGTCCCGCAACCGGGGGGAGCACCGATGACCGCGGAGGCGGAGCGGGCCCTCGTTCGGGTGCGCGATTTCTCTGGCGGCTTCACGGCCGGCACCGACTTCACCCCGGTCCTCGACCGGGTCTCGTTCGACCTGCGGGCGTCGGCGATCACCGCCGTGGTGGGGGAGACCGGATCGGGCAAGTCGGTCATGGCGCTGTCCATGATGGGGCTGACGCCCTCGACCTTCGGCCGGACCAACGGGTCGATCGAGTTCGACGGGGTGGACATCACCGGCTTCGACGACCGTGCCTACCGGCGGATCCGCGGCGGCGCGATGGCGATGGTGTTCCAGGACGCCCGGGCGGCGCTCAACCCGGTCATCGCGGTCGGCACGCAGCTTATCGACGCCTGCCGCGCCCACCGCAAGGTCAGCAAGGCGGAGGCGCGCGACATCGCGGTGGAGGTGCTCCGCAGCGTCAAGGTGCCTGAGCCGCGGCAGCGGATGCGCCAGTTCCCGCACGAGTTCTCCGGCGGCATGGCGCAGCGGGTACTGCTGGCGCTCGCGCTGATCTGCGAGCCGAAGCTGCTGATCCTCGACGAGCCGACGACCGGCCTGGACGTCACCACCCAGGCCGACATCATGGAAATGATCGTCGACCTGGTCCTGTCCCGCGGCATGACCGCCTGCCTGATCACCCACGACCTTGGAGTCGTGGCCGAGACCTGCGACGACATCGTGGTGATGCACCGCGGCACGGTCCGCGAGACCGGCCAGTGCGCCCAGGTGCTGGCGGATCCCGCCGACAGCTACACCCAGCAGCTACTGCGATCGAGCCGGTTCGAGGAGTTGTCGGCATGAGTGGTCCCCAGCCCGGCAGCCCGGTGCTCAGCGTGACCGGGCTGCGCAAGGAGTTCCGGGTCAAGCGGGGCGGCCGGGCCAGGACCCTGGTCGCCGTCGATTCGGTCAGCGTGGACGTCCACCCGGGGGAGACGGTCGCCCTGGTGGGGGAGAGCGGCTCGGGCAAGTCCACCGTCGCCCGCTGCATCGCGCGGCTGGCCGAGCCGACCAGCGGCACGGTCGCGGTGGCCGGCCACGACATGGGTGGCCTGACGCGGCGCCAGCTATCGCGTGCCTACGCCGACGTGCAGATGGTGTTCCAGGATCCCCATTCGTCGCTGAACCCCCGCATGTCGGTGCGGCAGGTGCTGGCCGAGCCGCTGCGCCTGCACACCAGCCTGAACTCGCGGGCGCGGGACGAGCGCGTCGCGGAGCTGCTTTCCCTGGTGGGACTGGGCCGGCCGCACCTCGACCGCTACCCGTCCCAACTCAGCGGCGGGCAGCGGCAACGGGTCGGCATCGCCCGCGCCATCGCCGTCGCGCCCAAGGTGCTGCTGCTTGACGAGCCGACCGCGTCGCTTGACGTGTCCGTCCGCGGGCAGATCCTCGAGCTGCTGCGTGACCTCCAGGTCAGGCAGCGGCTCGCCTACCTGTTCATCAGCCACGACCTGGAGGTCGTCCGGCGGATCTCCGACCGGGTGATGGTGATGTACCTGGGCGCGATCGTGGAGTCCGGGCCCACGCGGGAGATATTCGCGTCCCCGACCCACCCCTACACCAAGGCGCTGCTCTCGGCGGCGCCGCATATCGACCCGGCCGAGCGCGGTGAGCGCTTCCGGCTCGCGGGAGAGATCCCGAGTCCGTTCGACGCGGGGGCCGGCTGCCGCCTGGCAGACCGGTGCCCGCTTGTTCAGCCGACGTGCCGTACCCAGCGCCCCCCCACGGTCGCGCTGTCACCCGCGCACGACGTCGCCTGCCCGGTTGTGCTCAATGGCGAGGGAACCACGGCCAAAGCTCAGCAACCAGCCGCTTCGGCGGAGGCATAGAGAGGTACCCGACATGAACCCCATAGTTGAAGCCAAGGCGAGCCGACGCCAGTTCCTCGGCGGTGCCCTTTCCCTCGGGGCCGTCTCCGTGCTCGCCGCCTGCGGCGTCGACGCCAAGAGCAGCGGCGGCAGCAGCTCGACGGCCGCCACCCAGCAGATCATCACCGCCTGGCCGGCCGACGTCACCACCCTTGACCCGGTACTCGGCGCGAGCAGCCAGGACTGGGAGCTGGCGTTCAACATCTACGAGCGGCTGGTATCGCCCAAGTTCACCGCCAACGGCAACGGGGCGCTGGTCTGGGACGGGCTGCAGCTGCAGCCCCAGCTTGCGGACTTCACCCTGGAGAAGGACACCGCGACCTTCAAGATCCGCGCGGGCGCCAAGTTCTACCCGAGCGGCAACCCGGTGACGGCCGACGACGTGATCTTCACCATCCAGCGCCTCTTCGCCCTCGGCATGATGACCTCCAACGTCAGCGGCATCCAGAAGATGAGCCAGGTCAAGAAGGTCGACGACCAGACCATCGCCATCAACATGCTCGGCTTCGACGGCAAGCCGATCACGGCCGACCTGTTCACCATCGCGATCTTCCGCGAGCCGGAGTACGGGATCCTTGACTCGGTCGAGGTGAAGAAGCACGTCACCAGCAGCGACTCAAGCGCATCGGCCTGGCTGAAGGAGAACGCGGCCGGCAGCGGCCCGTACTACATCAAGAACCGCACGCCGGGCCAGTCCATCCAGCTCGCGGCCGTTCCCGGCTACTCGCCCGCGCCGGCCTACAAGGAGGCGACGATCCAGATCATCGGCAGCGGCAGCGTGCTGTCGCTGCTGAAGGGCGGCTCGGTCAACATGGCCGTCTACGGGCTGACCCAGAACGACGTCAACAGCCTGTCGGGCGACAAGTCGGTGTCCGTCATCTACGCCAAGGCCCCCGAGTTCACGCTGCTCGAGCTAGGCAGCAACGCGGGACCGTTCGCGAACCAGACCGTCCGCCAGGCAGTCGGCTACACGCTGCCCTACGACGAGATCATCAAGTCGGTCTACGACGGCCACGCCGCCAAGATGGAGTCCTACGTCACCACCGACGCGGCTGGCTACACGCCCGCCTGGTCGAATTACGTCACCGACATCACCAAGGCCAAGGCGCTGATGAGCCAGGCCGGGAACCCCACGGTGTCGGTCCCGCTGCACTTCGTGAACTCCGACCCGCAGATGCAGGACGTCGCGACCCTGATCAAGTCGAACGCGTCCCAGGCGGGCATCGAGTTCGTGCTGACCCCGGAGACGCCCGCGGCCTTCCAGGCCCTCATCACCAACCGGGCGACCAAGGGCCAGGGGTCACCGGACGCCCTGCTCATCAAGTGGGGCTCCTGGATCGACGACGCGGCCCTGCCGGTGAACTACTACTCCACCAAGGGCGGCGTGAACAACTACCCCATGTGGAGCACCCCGGCGCTCGACGCGCTCTCCAGCAGCGAGACCTTCGCCGCCCCCGGTGCCGCCCGCGACGCCGCCTACAAGCAGGCGCAGGAAGCCGCCGCCGAAGGCGCCGCGATGTTCCCGATCGCCCAGGCCAGCCGGATCGCGGTGCTCGGCAGCGGCATGACCGACGTCTCGTTCGCACCCGAGATGGCGCTGCGGTACTGGACCATCAAGCCGGCCAAGTGACGGCTGCGACCTCGCGGCTGAGTGACGAAGCGCAGGCCGACGCGTTCCGGGCGTTCACCGACCACGGCCGGGTCGAGGTGGCCGGCCGCGGGGCCGGCCCCCTGGCCGGCCTGCGCTTCGCGGTCAAGGACCAGTTCGACGTGGCCGGATTGCCGACCGGGCTCGGCAATCCGGCCTGGCTGGAGTCGAGCCCGGTCCCCTCGGTCACCGCCGAGCCGGTGCGGCGGCTGCTGGACGCCGGCGGGGTGCTGGTCGGCAAGACGCACATGGACGAGCTCGGCTGGAGCCTCAACGGCATCAACCACCATTACGGCACCCCGGTCAACGCGGCCGCGCCGGACCGCACCCCGGGCGGCTCGTCCTCCGGCTCGGCGGCGGTGGTGGCGGGCGGCGTGGTGCCGTTCGCCCTGTCCGGTGACGGCGGGGGCTCGATCCGCGTCCCCGCCAGCTACTGCGGCATCTACGGGATCCGGCCTACCGTCGGCCGGGTCGGCGCCCCGGCCGACCCGGCCGATCCCGGGCTGGCCACCGCGGGCTGGCTGGCGGCCGACGCGCGGGTCCTCGAGCTGGTCGGGTCGGTCCTGCTCGACCAGGCGACGCCGCCCGGGGCACCGTCAGGGCCGTCGGCGGAGCCGCCGCGGCCGGCCCGGCTGAGCTACGCCGAGGACCTGTTCGGCGCGCTCGACCCCGGGGTAGCCGACGCGATGCGGGCCGGAGTCGACCGGATCGCGGCGGCCGTCGCGGCCGCGCCGTCACCGGTCACGGTGGCCGGGGATGACCTGCCGGACTGGCGGGAGGCGTTCAAGCTGCTGCAGGCGGGAGAGTTCCGCCGCCGCTACGGAGCCTGGGTGCGCGGCGCCCGGCCGGCCCTCGGCCCGGACATCGCCCAGCGCTTCGCCTGGTCGGAAACCCTGACCGGCGACGACCTGGACTGGGCGGCGGCCCGGCGGCGGGCGGCGGTCGACCGGATGCGCCAGCTCCTGCCGGCCGGGACGGTGCTGGTCGCGCCGAGCGCGCCCGGGATCGCGCCGCTGCGCAGCGCGAGCATGGACGCGCTGGAAGCGCGGCGGGCGAAGGCGTTCCTGATCAACGCGCCGACCGGGCTGGCCGGGCTGCCTCAGGTCTCACTGCCGCTGGCCCGGCTTGACGGCTGCCCCCTGGGGGTCTCGCTGATCGCGGCCCCGGGCGGGGACGAGATGCTGCTCCGCCTCGCCCGGCAGGTGAAGGTCTCGTGAGTGAGCTTGCGAGCGGGCCGGCCACCTCGGCCAGCGACATCGCCGCGGCCGTGCGAGCCGGGGACATCAGTGCCGAGCAGGTCTGCCAGGACGCGCTGGCCCGGATCGCGGCGGTCGACCCGGACGTGCGGGCGTTCTGCACCGTGGAGCCGGAGGCCGCGCTGGCGGCCGCCCGCGCGGTGGACGCCCGGGTCGAGCGCGGTGCCGACCCCGGGCCGCTGGCCGGGGTCCCGGTCGCGGTCAAGGACCTGATCAGCACAGCCGGCCTGCGAACCACGTTCGGCTCCTGGCACTACCGCGACTTCGTCCCGGCCGAGGATGACGTGGCCGTGGCCCGGCTGCGGGCGGCCGGCGCGGTGATCATCGGGAAGACGACCTCCAGTGAGTTCGGCTACTCCGCGCTCGGCACCAACCAGCTCTTCCCGACGCCGCGCAACCCGCATGACCACAGCCGGGTGACCGGCGGCTCGAGTGCCGGCTCGGGTGCCGCGGTGGCTTCCGGCGCGGTCCCGCTGGCGCTGGGCAGCGACGGCGGCGGCTCGGTCCGCATCCCCGCCGCCCTGTGCGGCGTGGTCGGCTTCAAGCCGTCGATGGGGCGCATCCCGGTCTGGCCGGGCTGCAAGGATGACCGGCTGCCCGGCGTCTCCAGCTGGGACACCCTGGAGCACATCGGGCCGCTGGCGACCTCGGTGGCCGACACCTGGCTCGCCATGCGCGCCCTGACCGGGCCGCATCCCTACGACCGCTTCAGCCTGCCAGGTAACCCGTTCACGGGGCCGCCCGCGCGGGGCTGGCTGGCCGGGCGGACCGTCGGCCTGTCGGTCGACCTCGGCTTCATCGACGTCGACGACGAGGTCCGGGCCTGCGTGGAGGCGGTGGCCGAGCGGCTGGCGGCCGACTTCGGCTGCGTCGTGCGCCGCGCCGACCCGCCGACCGGCGACATCAGCGACGTGTTCCCGGCGCTGATCGCGGCCGACACCGACCTCGACGGGATGCGGGCCCTCGCCCGCGCGCACCCGCTGGCGGACTACCTGATGGGCCTGCTGTCCCGTGACTGGCAGGCCAGCGACCTGACCAACGCGCGGCGCGCCCGGCAGCGGGTGTGCCGGGTGCTGGCCGACTACATGGCCGGCGTCGACCTGCTGATCACCCCGACGTCCCCGGTGGCCGCCTTCTCGCTGGAGGCGAGCGAGCGCCCGGGGGAGTGGCCCGGCGCCGGGGTCCCGCCGAACTGGCTGGGGCTGTGCAACCCGATGAACCTGACCGGCCAGCCGGCCATCTCGCTGCCGGCCGGCCTGACCGCGGCCGGGCTGCCGATCGGCATCCAGCTGGCCGGCCGCCACCTAGCCGACGCCGACGTGCTCGGCGCGGCGCTCGACCTCGAGCAGGCACTCGCCACCGCGCCGGCCAACGTCTGACGGCGCGGTACCGAGCGAAGAAGGGATCACCTATGCCCAGGGAAGCGCCACTCCACCTCGGAGTGAACTGCGTGGGAATCGGCAACTACGACGGCGTGTGGCGCCGCCCGGGAATTGACCCGCTCGGCACCTCCGGCGCCGACTACTACGTGCGGGTGGCGCAGACGGCCGAGCGGGGCCTGTTCGACGCCGTTTTCACCGCCGACGCGCCCGGGCTGATGCCCGCCTGGGAAGCCGAGCCGCAGAAGAACAGCGTGGACCCGATCCTCGCCATGACGGTAGCGGCGCAGGCCACCGAGTTCGTCGGGGTAGTGCCGACCGTGTCGACGTCCTGGCATCACCCGTGGAACCTCGCGCGGACACTGCAGAGCCTGGACCGGATCTCGCACGGCCGGGCGGGCTGGAACGCGGTGACCAGTTACAGCCCGATGGCGGCGGCCTCGTTCGGTCTCGAGCAGGTACCCGCCAAGGAGCAGCGGTACGCCCGGGCGGCGGAGTTCGTCGAGGTCGTCGACCGGCTGTGGCGGACCTGGGCACCGGACGCGATCGTGGCCGACAAGGCCACCGGGCGGTTCGCCCGTCCCGGCGGGGTGCACCCGGTCGAGCACCGCGGCGAGTTCTTCACCGTGCTCGGCGGCGGCGTGGTGCCCCGGTCCGAGCAGGGCCTGCCGGTCGTCTTCCAGGCCGGCGGCTCGCCCGAGGGATTCGCGCTGGCGGCGCGCTTCGCCGACGCCACCTTCGCCGCGACCGCGACCCCGCACGGCGCCCAGGACTACCGCCGGCGGCTCGACGCGGCCTCCGCGGCCGCGCGGTCACCCGGGCGCGCCCGGGTGATGGCGTTCCCCGGGATGATCGTCACCCTGGGGTCGACCGACGAGGAAGCGGCGCGGCGCAGCGACGAGTTCTTCACCCCGGAGATGGACGCCGCCAACCTCCGGCTGCTCGCCAGCTTCCTGGGGGTGGACGCCAGCCAGCTCGATCCCGACGCGCCGCTGTCGATCGACCCGGCCACCTTCGAGGAACGGCGCAAGGTCACCAGCGAGGGCAACCTCCGCGCGGTGCAGTACGTGGCCGAGACCGGCCGGACGGTGCGCGAGATCGGCCGCTTCAGCTGGGGCCACATCTCCGTCGTGGGCGGCCCGAAGACGGTCGCGGACAAGATGGAGGACTTCTTCGCCACCGGCGCCGTCGACGGCTTCAACCTGATGTTCGACGTGACCGACGAGACCTTCCCCGCGTTCGTCGACGAGGTGGTTCCCATCCTGCAGGAGCGCGGGCTGTTCCGCCGCCAGTACACCGCCAAGACCCTGCGCGGGCACCTTGGCCTGCCAGTCCCGGGAGACCTGACATGAAGCTGGGCGTTTTCCTGCCGACCGGCAACGACGGGTGGATCTCGTCCGAGAACTCACCGCACTACCGGCCGACGTTCGCGCTTAACCGCGAGATCGTGGCCCGGGCGGAAGGCTTCGGGTTCGCCTTCGGCCTGGGCATGATCACGTTCCGCGGGTACGGCGGCAAGACCGAGCACTGGCACTACACCTCCGAGCCGGTGACGCAGACGGCGGCGGTCCTCGCCGCGACCAGCTCGCTGCAGGTCTTCGCCTCGGTCGGGGTGCTCGCCCTCCACCCGGCGATGGTCGCGCGGATGGCGGCGACCATCGACGACGTCGCCCCGGGACGGTTCGGCATCAACATCACCACCGGCTGGCACCGGGCCGAGTACGCGCAGATGGGCATGTGGCCCGGGGACGAGTACTTCGGCTACCGCTACGACTACGCCACCGAGTGGGCCGCCGTCTTCCGGGCGCTGACCGAGACCGGGCACTGCGACTTTCACGGCCGGTACTTCGACGTCACCGACTGCGAGATGGGGATGCGGCCGAGCGCGCCGATCAAGGTGGCGGCGGCCGGCGCCTCGCCCCGGGGCCGGAAGTTCGCCGCCGAGTACGCCGACTACAACTTCACCATGGCGACCGACGCGGCGGGCATCGCCGAGGCACGGGCCCAGATCGGGGCGGTCGCGGCGGCTAACGGGCGCGACGTGCGGGTGCTCTCGCAGCGCACGGTGATCCTGGACGACACCGACGAGCTGGCGCTGGCCAGGATCGACCATTACAACGCCGGCGCCGACGCCGAGGCGCTGGTCAACGAGAGGGGCAACTACCTGGTCGACTCGACCGGGACCAGCTCGTCCGCGGTCGCCCAGCGCATCCTGGCCCACCAGGCGATCGACCCGGAGGCGCCGGGGCTGTTCGCCGGCTCGCCCCGCTCGGTGGCCGCCAAGTTCAACCGCCTGGCGGCCATCGGCGGCCTGGAGGGGGTCCTGCTGAGCTTCGACGACTTCCTTGACGGCATCGACCGGTTCGGCCGCGAGGTGCTCCCGCTGCTCGACTTCGACATCTCGGTATGAGGCGGGGCGGCACCCTGGTCACGCTGTTCGGCGCGGTCTTCCTGTTCATGTTCGCCGATACCCTCCTGCAGACCGTCCTCCCGGTGACCCTCAAGGACACCGGGGCCGCCTCGGCGGGCCTCATCGGGCTGCTGGTGGCGCTCCCGCAGGGGATCGGGTTCATCACCGCGCTGCCCGCCGCGGCGGCCGGGGACACCCGCGGCCGGGCGCGGATCGCGTCCAGGGCGGCCTGCGTGGCCGCCCTGGTGTCGCTGGCCGCGGTGGCCGCGGCGGGGCGGCCCGCCGCGGGGTGGCTGG
>Ga0265338_10001056_pt1 | contig 45915 bp, 39 predicted proteins | sample 42126metaG_FD_193579 | JGI IMG/M metagenome (GOLD analysis project Ga0265338, IMG submission 193579) | Rhizosphere microbial communities from Carex aquatilis grown in University of Washington, Seatle, WA, United States - 4-21-26 metaG | ecosystem: Host-associated > Plants > Roots > Rhizosphere... | reverse complement strand
GGCGGGTGGGGGCAGGATGGCCCGCACCACAACCGGGCTACCACCCCGGGGCTGGAGACCGGCGCTACTCCACGGTTTAGAATTGCTGACTGGAAAGCAGGGCTTAATTATGCGCTCCGGTCTTATTCGCCTTGGTATTGGTTTTACTGCCTTTGTTCTCGCCGTTCTCACTGTTTCCGCACAAACCTCTTCCGCAGCCGACCCTGCTAGCCGGGAGTGGAAGGCGGCTTGGGTGACTCACCCCACTGCGCCGCTGCGGGAGCCGCTGGTGCTGCACTTCCGCCGATTTCTGACGCTGGCGCAGGTTCCTACTACTTATCCGGTGCGGGTTAGCGCGGACAACCGCTTCATCCTTTATGTAAACGGAACGCGCGTGGGTGACGGGCCGGCGCGCGGCGATTTGGCTCACTGGCGGTACGAAGTGTTTGACCTGGCGCCGATGCTTAAGCCGGGGCAGAACCTGATTACGGCGACAGTGTGGAACTGGGGCGTGTATGCCGCGCTGGCGCAAATCTCTGACCGGACGGCGTTTCTGCTGGAGAGCGAGGCTCCGGGCGACGCCGATATCAGCACGCCCAAGGACTGGCAGGTTGAGACCGAGCCGGGACACATGGCGCTGGATCGCTCATCGATCAAGATGTGGACCTATTTTGCTTCGGGGCCGGGCGAGGCGATTGATGCGGCGAAATACGACTGGAACTGGAACTCGCCGGACGACAAGAATCCGGCTTGGGTTGCGGTCGCTTCGCCTATGCGGGATAGCATTTTTCAACAAACGGCACGCGCGCACTCTGCCGACGTGACTATGGACAACAACTGGTGGCTTGTGCCGGACCGGCTGCCGCATATGGAGTATCGGGCGACAGAGGCGGGCAAAGCTGTGGCGTGGGCCAATTTCACAAGCCCAATCACCAGCCAATCTTCCTCTATCCTTGGATTTCCTGAGACCGGGGCCATTGTTGCTGCTCATCGGCACGTTCACGTAGTTCTCGATCGCAAAACACTCACTACGGGGTATCCGGTGCTGACGGTCTCGGGCGGCAAAGGTGCGAAGATCTGGATCACTTACTCCGAGGCGCTCTACGACAAGGACATGCACAAGGACGATCGCGATGCGCTTGATTACGAAGACGCTCAGGGAGCAAAGCATCCGCGCGAGGCGAACGGGCTCAAGGACGAATTTCTGCCCGATGGTGGCGACAATCGCGTGTTTCAGCCGCTGTGGTGGCGCACGTGGCGCTATATGGACCTCGACATTGAGACCGGTGATCAGCCGTTGACGCTTGATGCACTCACTGCGCAATTCAGCGCATATCCGTTTGAAGAGCGGGCGAGCTTTGAATCGCCCGACCCGGAGCTGAAGCAGATTTGGGATATAAGTTGGCGGACGGCGCGGCTCGACGCGCACGAAACCTACATGGATACGCCGTATTACGAGCAACTGCAGTACATCGGGGACACACGCATCCAGGCGATGATCTCGTATGCGGTTGCCGGCGACGGACGGCTGGCGCGGCAGGCGATTGAGGCATTCAACGATTCGCGGATTCCAGAAGGGATTACGCTGAGCCGCTATCCGAGCTCGCTTAACCAGCATATTCCCACGTTCTCGCTGTTTTGGATAGGGATGGTTCACGACTGGTGGATGTACCAGCCGGACACCGAGCCGGTGAAAGAATCGCTCGAAGGAACGCGGAGCGTGTTGCACTGGTTTGCGCAATATGAGCAGCCCGACGGAATGCTGGAGAAGTTTCCGTGGTGGGGCTTTGTGGATTGGGTTTCAAAGGGCGACATTCCGACCTATGACGCGAAAGGCCAGTCATGCACCACTTCGCTTTTGTACCTGGGCGCCATTGACGATGCAGCCGACATGGAGCACGCGGTTGGCGACTCGATGTTTGCCGAACGCGACAAGGCACGCGCGGCGCACGTGCGCGAGGGGCTCTGGAGCCAATGCTGGAGCGAGCAGCGCGGCCTGATGGCCGAGACCCCCGACAAGAAAGGATTCAGCCAGCAGGCAAACATTCTGGCCGTGCTTTATGACGTGATTCCCAAAGAAAAGCAGAAGGCGGTGATGCAGAAGATTCTGGCCATCGAGCCAGGAACTACGACGGATGATGTGCTGAGCGCTTCGTACTATTTCAGGTATTACCTGGCGCGGGCGCTCGATCACGCGGGGATGGGCGACGATTATCTGGCTTCGATTGATGCGTGGCGCAAGCTGCTGGCGCTGCACTTCAGCACATGGCCTGAGACTCCGGGAGAAACGCGGTCAGACTCGCATGCGTGGAGCGCGCACCCTATCTACGATTTTCTGACGCTGGTGGCCGGCGTTGAGCCGGCAAGCCCGGGATTCAGGACGGTGAAGATTGCTCCGCACCTGGGGGATTTGAAAGAGCTGAAGGCAACGTTTCCGCATCCGGATGGGTTGATCAAGATGGAATACCACGTGAATGCTGACCCGCAGGCGAAGGGCGGGGCGCGTTTTCTTGCAAATATCGAGTTGCCGGGCAAGCTGACCGGGACTTTTGAGTTTGATGGACGTATCTGGCCGCTCAAGCCAGGCGCCAATCGGATTGAGGTCCCCTCAAAGGGAAAATGATCGCGGGTAAGCTGGGGGGCTGTCGCCCAGTCTTATCAGGGAAACGTAAAAGTGGGGGAATTGCGCAAGGTGCGCGGGCGATTAATTTGTTCGCGACCCGACATTTGAGTGCAAAATCGATTCTCTAATGATACTTTGCACTCCCGTGGCCCAGCGAAACGTGATACAACTCCCACATGACAAAGGGGACAGTTGAAAACGCGCCAGGACAAGTGAATCTGAAGATGCTGGCTGAGCACCTTGAGCTGTCGCAGACTACTGTTTCACTGGTTCTGAATAATTCTCCCTCTGCAAAATCGATACCGCAGGATACGCGCAACCGGGTGGTGGAGGCGGCGCGGCGGCTGAACTACCGGCCCAATTATTTTGCGCGTTCGCTGCGGCAACGGCGCTCAATGAGCGTGGGTGTGCTGGCGCCCGATTTGAGCGAAGGCTACTTTACGCGAGTGATGAGCGGCGTTGTGGAGGAGCTGACGGAAGCTCGTTATTTCTACTTCACGGCGTGCCACGACTGGAAGCGTGAGCTGATTGAGAAGTATCCACGCATGATGGTGGATCGGGCCGTGGACGGATTTCTGCTATTGAATACGCCGACCGATCAAGTCAATTTGCCTGTGCCGGTGGTTGCGATCTCAGCGCATAGCGGGGCCGAGAACGTGACCAACGTGATTCTGGATCACCATGCGGCCGTGGAACAGGCGTTGAGCCATTTGTACAATCTGGGCCATCGGCAAATCGTAATCATGCGCGGTCCGCGCGCAATTCCCGACTCCGAATTCAGGTGGGCGAGCATTCAGGAAGTGGCGCAGGAGATGGATCTGAAGATCGATTCAAACCTGGTGGTGCGCATCGATTCCTCAAGCTGGTCGATGAAGACGGGGCAGCACCCGATGGCTCCTGAGATCGGGTACAAGCCGATGGCAGCGCTACTCGAGAAGACGCGTGACTTTACCGCGGTGTTCTGCTTCAACGATATTTCTGCGATCGGCGCGTTGCGTGCTTTGAAGGAAGCCGGACTGCGGGTACCCGAGGATGTTTCGGTAGTGGGATTCGACGATATTTTGTCGGCGGCCTACTGCACGCCATCACTGACTACAGTGCGGCAACCGCTGTTCGAAATGGGCAAACGCGGGGCGCAAATTCTGCTGGAGAGGATTGCCAACCGCGAAAAAGAGTTTCCCACTGAAGTGGTGATGAGCCCGGAGCTGGTGGTTCGCGAGTCGACCGGACCTGCACCGAAGTACGGACCGTAATTTCAGGGCTGCTTTCGCATGTATTCTCCGCGAAACGCGATCTCCCAGCTCTTGCCGCCATCAGTGGATTTTTCCCACGCCTGCTCAACCCGGTCCGCACTTATCCTGCGAATAGTCACACGATTGAGAATAGTTTCTCCATTCGGCCCCTGGCTCGGGCCGGTGAACTGGGTCATTTCAGCCGAGGTCTTCCCGTCGAAGAACACATGGACGCGGCCTTCATTATCCGCAAAAAGCCCATGCCAACCTTTGTCGTCGGCGCTATATGCAAACAGGTTCTCCCCAGTGTGGCCGCGGCCGCCATCCCAGCGCTAGACCACTACACACTTATCGAGTTCAAGAGCGACGGTGCTGGTTGCCGATGGGGCACTGCCGGGCGCAGCCACCGACCATTGCCCCAGCCAAAAGTCGAGTGCCCTGTTGTTGGGATTTGAAACGCAGGGACCTGCGTCTTGTGCGAATATCGTCTGCGGCAAGCCGCATAGCAACACTAACGCGCACACAACGCCAATCGGCCCTGTTGTCCGCGAATTCCTGTTCATCGATCTGTGACTCGTCATGCGCAACCTCCCGCATTTGGGCTGCCATGATAAGCGGCCCAATGCGACGATCGTGACCTGCCGGTGGGCGGAGCCGAGTATCCAGTGATAAGGATGACTTTTGGCCACACAACCTTGCAGTACTACCGACTTGCTCAGAATAGGAGGTTTCCCATTCGACCCGCATTCGATATTATGCCAATGAATGTCGAGAAAACGACAAACCGCGGATTTCGACCCTTTGCCACCCAGCCGTGCAGCCATAATCACCCTGGCACGCAACTACCCAGCGGGGCACAAGATTTCTTTGCATTTCCACGACCGTACCCAATTGGTCTATGCATCGCGCGGCGTTATGACGGTTACAGCTGACAGTGGCTCCTGGGTAGTGCCTGCTCATCGAGCAGTATGGATCCCCGCTGGAACGGCCCACACTATCGCGATGTCAGGCCATGTAGCAATGCGAACGCTCTACTTGAAACCAAAGCTCGCTGCATCCATTGCGCGCGAATGCTGTGTCGTCAACGTTACAGGCCTGCTCAAGGAACTCATTTTGCAAACTTGTCGTTGCGGTTCTTTGGGGCGCATGATCGCCTGGCAGCGCCATCTTATTGAAGTCATCCTCGATCAGCTTCAAACCATCAAGGTCGCTCCACTTCAACTCTCCATGCCTGAAGATCCACGCGCCCTGCGTGTCGCCGAGCTGCTGATGAGCAATCCCTCTGACCCCAGGCCGCTTGCGAGGATTGCGAAAAACAGCGGCGCAAGCCCACGGACGCTCGAGCGCATTTTTGTAAATGAGACGGGGACGACTTTCGGAAAATGGCAGCAGCAGTTGCGGCTGATGGTGGCCATGCGCCTGCTTGGCCAAGGCGCCAAGGTGACGCACGCGGCACTAGAAGCGGGATACAGTACGCCCAGCGCATTCATCGCCGCTTTCCACAAGGCGCTTGGCTCAACACCGACTCAATACTTCAAGGAGCCGTCAGACGGTTGACACTTCCATTTGATTGATGGCGCGAACAAATCGGGTCGTCCAATTTCACGAGCAGGCAGCTTCGAGCCAGCGGCTTACATAAACCTGGGCGTGTGCTTCTCCGCAGTAGTGGCGCGCGCCGGGTGCATCGGCCGCCTCTTTGGTCCACTTGAAGATGGTGAGTTGCGCACTGTTGCAATTGATAACGATCCAGCGCTGCGGATTGTCACTTTCTTCTCCGCAAATTTCACATCGATAGCTTGTGCCTATCACTGGTGACCTCCGAAATCATGGCTGTGGAGATGCCCGATCTTTTGCGTCTTTAATCTTCCAAATATTCAACTGCTTGCCTGATCCCTGTTCCCTGATCCCTGTTCCCTGCTCTTCTGTCTTCACTCCAGTATCTGCATGTCGAGCGGGGCAGTCAGCATGCAATCCATGACGCGAACCGAGGCAAGGGCGCGCTTGAGCGCAGAGGATTTGCAGGGCTCGACAGTGACCACGAACGGCAACGCGTGGGCGGGATATCCGGGCTTTTGCAAAATGGCGCGAATGTTGATTTGCTCGTTGGCCAGGGCGGTGGTGATGGCGGCGACGATGCCGGGGCGGTCCATGACCTTGAAGCGGATGTAGTGAGGGACCTCGAACTCGATGCCGACATGCGCTGGCGCGGATGGGATTTCGACGCGACGCGAACCGTGAGCAAGCGCGAGCAGATCGCTGACCACTGCGACCGCGGTTGGATGGCCGCCTGCGCCGTGGCCTGAGAAAACCACGTTGCCGCCGTAGTGTCCGGTGGCGATGACCATATTCTCAGTATCTTTTGACCAGGCCAGCGGCGAACGCAGAGCAACCAGCATGGGGCCGACGGTGGCGGCGAGGCGGCCTTCAACCTGCTCGGCGCGAGCTACCTGGCGGATGGTGCAACCGAGGTCGCGGGCATAGCTGAAGTCGACGGCGCTTACTTCGGTGATGGGCTGGGGGACAATTTCTTCGGGATCGATTTGCACGCGCAGCGCGAGGCGCATAAGAATGGCGAGCTTGGCACGAGCATCGAAGCCGCCAACATCTTCAGTGGGGTCGGCCTCGGCGTAGCCTTTGGCCTGGGCCTCAGCCAGCACGGGCGCGTATTCAGCACCGGCCTCCATCTTGCTTAGGATGAAATTGCAAGTGCCGTTGAGAATGCCCTGTATGCGCTCGATGCGATCGCCTGCCAAGCCTTGCTCAAGGCCGGGAATGACAGGAATTCCGCCGGCAACTGCCGCGCCGTACTTGAGATGGCCGCCTTTTTCCTGGGCGAGCCGCTCGAGATCGATGCCATGAAATGCGATGAGTTTTTTGTTGGCGGTGACGACACTTTTGCCGGATGCGAGGGCTTTGCGAACCCAGGCTCCAGCGGGGTCGAGACCGCCGGCCAGCTCGACAATCACGTCAACATCGGAGGCAAGCACTGCGTCAGCGTCTTCGCTCCACACCACGCTGGATGGAACCCAGTCGGCGCGCTTACGGGCAACTTTGCGATTGAAAACATGGGTAAGCTCGAGGCCCTGCGGCTTTGATTCCACCAGAATCCGCGCCACTGAGCTGCCTACTGTGCCAAAACCGAAGATGGCGATTCGCAAAGGATGCTGTGCGGACGCGATGGACGCTTCAACCGGCGATGCGGAAATACCTGCCTGAGACACTTGGGTTTTCCTCGTGCTGATGGTGGGTCACCGAGAGATCTGGCGATGATTTGATGATAACTGAGTGGAGCAGGACCGCTATGGGTTCTGGCTATTGACTATTGGCTTCTTTTCTCTGCTAGCATGAGCTTCAGATGCGGCGCGGCTTCTCCATATTTCTGATCCTGATGTTTGGGTTTGGGCCTTTGTCGTCGTTGGTTGACGGCAGCGAGGATGCAAACCTGCCTGCCTGCTGCAGGCGGCAAGGAGCGCATCACTGCGTGATGGCGGCGATGGACGCACAGGCACAATCGGAGAAAACTCCGGCGGTGTCTGCGCCGATGACTTGCCCCAGCTATCCGGGCACAGTTGCGCTGCTGTCGACGCCGGTGCAGTCGTTGGCTGGTTCGTCGCGACCTTGCGATGAAATGCGCAAGTTTGAATTTGTGCAAGTTGCGGAGCAGTCTTCTCCGCTCTCAAGGCCCGCGCAAACGCATGCTGGCCGCGGCCCTCCGGCAGCGAATCTCAGCTAATGCTGCGGAGAGTCGTTGAGTGGCGCTTTCTACCTCAAGAGCATCCCTCAGGCGCTAAAGCCCTCACTGATTCTTGGGAGCTTGAACGGCAGTCAGGGCTAAATTCCTGACCTACCAGTCGTGCCCTGTTACAAGACACAAAACCCACTGGGGCTACATTGAGATTCGTGGTCTCTCACCCATCGAGCAAAAGACGCTCGATGGATGGGGCACCCAGTGTTTTATTCATCGATGTTCGGAGGTCTTTTTGCGGCGACTTTATCTTCTGGCTGCATTCATTGCGGTCACTTCCCTTCCCGTTTATGCGACCGTGTTTGCCACGGTGCATGGCATTGCGCACGATGAGCAGCATCGGCCCATTGCCGAGGCTCGGGTCACCCTCAGGGCCGTGGACTCAGACTTCGCCATCGAAGCGAAAACGAATAGTGAGGGCGCGTTCGAATTGCCGCAGACGCCGATCGGGGTGTACAAACTCACGGTCAGCGCGAACGGATTTGCGACGTCAACGCAGGATTTGACGATTGCTTCCGGAACGAATCCGGTGGTGCACGTTCCGCTGACGGTGGGCGCCGAAGCGCAGACTATTTTGGTGCATGGTGGGCCTGCCGCGACCGACACTGTGACTCCCACTTCGTTGGTGACGAGCGCAACGATTGATGAAACGCCGGGCGCAGGTCGCACGCTAGGAATGGAGATGATTACCGACTACGTGCCCGGCGCGTACATGACGCACGACATGCTGCACATGCGCGGGGGCCACCAGACAAGCTGGCTGATTGATGGCGTTGCGATTCCAAACACCAAGATTGCGTCGAACGTGGGTCCGCAGATCGATCCTAAAGATATTGATTCGATGGAGGGACTGCGGGGTAGTTATGCAGCCGACCAGGGTGACCGCACTTACGGCATGTTCAACGTGTTGCCGCGCAATGGATTTGAGTTTAACCGAAGTGGTGAGCTGCTGCTTTACGGCGGAAATCTGGGCGCGGGCGAGGCGCAGGTTTCGCTGGGCGACCACTCTGAGAAGACGGCGTGGTACGCGAGCGTGGCTGGGCAGCGTTCAAATTACGGGCTGGCGACGCCGGTTTTACAGATCCATCATGACGCTACGGATTCGCAGAGCGCGTTTGCGTCGGTGATTCACAATCAGACCGCAGCGGATCAACTTCGCGTAGATGCGCAGGTTCGCAGTGACTATTTTCAGGTTCCGTACGACCCGAGCCAGACCGACTACGAGTGCACGTCGGGCTACTACTGCTCGTGGGGGCTGCGCGACGGGCAGACGGAGCGCGACGCGTTTGTGATTGCGAACTGGGTGCATACCATTTCGCCCAAGGCGCTTTTCTCTGTTGCGCCGTTTTACCATTTCAATTTGTCTGACTACGATTCGAAGCCGACGGATTTGCCGGTTTCGACGACATGGCACCAGCACTCAAATTATGTAGGCGCACAGGCCGATGCGAAACTCGATTTGGGATGGAACAGCTTTTCGGGCGGCTTGTACTCGTTTTCGCAGAAAGAGAGCGACCTGTTCGGCGTGGAAGTGAACGATGGGAGTGCAACGTCGCAGCCGAATATGCCGGCTAACGCCAATGCGGGGCTGGTCGAGTTTTACATCGCCGATCATCTCCGGCTGGGGCAGTATGTAACGCTGGTGGGCGGCGAGCGATTTTCGATTTACCGCGCGTGGCTCGACGAGTCGGCGACGTATCCGCGCATTGGCGCCACGGTGCGCATTCCGCGGCTGAACTGGGTACTGAAGGGCTTTTATGGGCACTTCATTCAGCCTGCGCCGATTCTTACGGTCTCAAGCTCGGTACTGAACTATGCAGGCAGTTTGCCGGGCGGCGAAAACACGTTTACCCCGATTCCGTCGGAGCGTGATGAGGAGCACCAGTTCGGCATCGAGATTCCTTTGAAGGGCTGGGTGCTGGATGTGGATACCTTCAAGAGCCGCGTAAACAATTTCCTAGACCACTCGAACCTGGGCGAGTCGAACATGTACTTTCCGATTGCGGTGGATGGCGCGCTGATTCGCGCGTGGGAGATGACGCTGAACTCGCCGCCGGTTTGGAAATACGGGCGGTTCTATGTGACCTATTCGAACCAGATCGGTGAGCAGCGCGGGAACATTGTTGGCGGATTCACTTGCAGCATTGCCACCGATCCCGCCTGCGATGCGGGCGACTTCAATTATTCGCCGGTCGACCACGACCAGCGCGACACGTTGAATACCGGGTTCACGATCAACTTGCCGGCGCGGACGTGGTTTTCAACCAACGTTTACTACGGTTCCGGCTTCGCGAACGGGCTGGGTGGATCGGGCGAAGGTCCGTATAACGGCGACTATCTTCCGGTGCACACTACGTTCGATTCTTCATTGGGTCATGCGTTTAGCGAGCGGTGGCATGCCGCGGTGAACGCAATCAACGTGACGAATCACCGGGTGCTGCTGGATAACTCGGTCACAATTGGAGGGTTCCACTGGAACGATCCGCGGATGATTTCGGGTGAGCTAAAGTACCGGTTTAATTTTTAGTACTGGGATTTGCAGTTTAATTCGCTGAAGCGGGTAATATGGGATTCCATGGCGACAGTATTTGAGAAACTTAACCTCGGCGACCGGCAGGAGATTGTTGTGCTGAACGCGCCGGAGAGCTTTCAGCCTGAAATGGCGAAGCTGCCGGTTATCACCATCCACCATCATCTTGAGTCGGTGGCCGAATGCGGCTTCTGGCTGGCGTTTGTTTCGCGCAAGGCCGAGGTGGACAAGCTGACTCCGCAGATTGTGAAGCGGACGAGGGGCGACGCGATTGTGTGGTTTGCGTATCCCAAAGGCACATCGAAGAAGTACAAGTGCGACTTTAACCGCGACACCGGCTGGGACAAGCTGAAGGCGGCGGGATTTGAGACAGTGCGCGCGGTTGCGATTGATGAGGACTGGAGCGGGCTGCGGTTTCGGCGGGTGGAGTTTATCAAGCAGCGGCGTTAGCGGGGTTGGCCGTTTTACCGGGGTTAGCGGAGTTAGACCCCACCGTAGCCCAAAGACGAGAACGTGTCTTGGGTGGGACATTCGGCGTTGTTCGACGATCAAGCAGGTTCGATAGTTGATTGGGTTTTGAAGCCATGATTTGGTGTGATTGCATGCTTATGGCTCGCCGCACCCTGATGTGGGTCTCGCTGCTGCTGATTTCAGGTAGCGCATTTTTCCTGCTTCGCGCTCTGGTGTGGTCCCATCATCTGGACGGAGACAGCACTTTCAGCTATGAGTGTTGCACGCAAGAGGCTGGCGCATTATTTCACGCACACTTCTGGTCAATGTTCTTCTTAGCGGCGAAGTTTGGATTAGGCGGATGTGCAGGACTGGCGATGTCATTGAGGAGTAGAACTACTTGCAAAGTTGGCGTATGGACCCTCATCGTTGCTGCTGGATTGTTGATCTGCAGTTTTCCAATGATTCACGGTGGATGGTTCGGTGCGACTGCGTTTACGCTAGCGTGCGTTGTGTTCTGCGCGGGATTGGGGATGCTGGCTATCGGGACTGTGCGCCTAAGTTGGGAAAAATTCCATCGGTCAATTGACAAGAGTACGGCCTGAATCACCGGCTATGCGAAGCTTTGGGAAAGGCAACTGCAGATCCTTCGTCCCCTTCGATGCGCTCAGGGTCCTCAGGATGACAGTGCTGAGGGGGTCAATGTGGTGGCTGAGGGCCGGGAGGCCCTCGCTACAGCCGGTCAGGAGACCGGCGGTACAACCGCGCTGGAGCGCGGCGCTACTGCGCTTCGAACAGCCCCGGCAACACCTCGCCCGCTTTCCCTTCCACGACCTGCGTGAAAGCGTGGGCGTTGAGCGGGGGCTCGGGGCCTATATAAACCGTTCGTGCGCCGGCCTGGCGTGCCCAGTGTACAAAGTTGGCTGCGGGATAGACGTTTCCTGACGTGCCGATAACGACCATCAATGTGCAGCGGGAGATTTCGCGCTGGATGCGATCCATCTCAAGTGGAATCTCGCCGAAGAAGACTATGTGCGGGCGCATGCGCGCGCCACAGTTGCAGCGGCCCACTTCGCTGAGCGAGGCGTAGACGTGATGATCTTCGACGGGCGGCTCGCCGCATTCGTCTCCGCAGCGGGACTTGGCCAGCTCGCCATGCATGTGAACGAGATTATGGGAACCGGCGCGCTCGTGCAGATCGTCGACGTTCTGGGTGCATAGAAAAAAGCGGCCGGGAGTTTTTGCTTCAAGCTCGGCGAGGGCGATGTGCGCGGGATTCGGTTCGGCCTTATCGCAGTCGGCGCGGCGCTTGGAGTAAAACTCCCAGACCAAGGCAGGATTGCGATCGAGCGCTTCGGGAGTGCAGATTTCTTCAACGTTGTATCCGGCCCATAATCCGTCTGACGCGCGGAATGTGGGGAGACCGCTCTCGGCGCTTATGCCGGCACCGGTCAGGATGAAGATGCGGTCGGTGGGGGAGACGGAAACGTTCATAATCGTGAGTCGTGATTCGTGGGTCGTGGTCCTGGTTAGCCTGCAGCCGGTCATTAGTCCAAGCGAATGAAGTGTCCTTGCGCCGTCCCTACGGGACTGGTTGGTACTTTCTGCTGCTTACCCCACGCTGAAGCGCGGGGCTAATTCGCCGCGGCGAACGCCTACGGCGCGATTACGCTGATTCCTGTTCTCTGATCTCTGTTTCCCTGTTCCCTGCTTTTACGGCGCCAGTAGTACTTTGCCTGTCGTCTTGCGGGCTTCGAGGTCGAGATGTGCCTGGGCGGCATCTGCCAGTTGGTAGGTGTGCTCCATGCGCACCTTAAGTTCCCCTTTTGCAGCCCAGTTGAGGACGTCGCCGGAGCGCCACTCGAGTTCCGCGCGCGTGGCAATGTAATGCCACATGGAGGGCCTGGTGACATAGAGCGAGCCCTTGCTGTTAAGCTGCTGCAGATCGAAAGGCGGCACAGGTCCGCTGGATGCGCCGAAGAGTGCCACCATGCCGCGCGGGTGTAAACAGTTGAGGCTCTTGTCGAAGGTGGTTTTGCCGACCGAATCGTAGACCACGTCGACACCCTTGCCGCCGGTAAGGCGCTTAACGTCGGCCTCGAAATCCTGCTCGGAATAGTTGATGACGTCGGAAGCGCCCGCCTCTCGCGAGAGCTCAGCCTTGGCCGGAGTTGAGACGGTAGTGATGACGCGTGCGCCGATTCGCTTGGCGATTTGCGTGAGCAGCAGACCTACGCCGCCGGCGCCGGCATGAACCAGGGCCGTGTCGCCGGACTTAAGCGGGAAGGTTGAGTATGCGAGATAATGCGCGGTCATGCCTTGCAGCAGCACGGCAGCAGCGCACTCCATGCTGAGACCGGCAGGAAGCTTGACTAATTGCGCAGCAGGAACCAGCGCGTACTCAGCGTAGCTGCCCATTACGCTGGTTGAGACAACGGCATCTCCGGCTGCAAAGCCGGTAACGCCGTGACCTAGCTCTTCAATAGTGCCGGCGGCCTCGCTGCCTGGGATGAGCGGGAACGAGGCTTTGTAGACGCCCTTGCGAAAGTAGACTTCGATGAAGTTCACTCCGGTGGCTTCGACACGAATGAGCACCTGGCCAGGGCCGGGTTCGGGGATTGGCAGTTCGACGAGCTTTAGAACTTCGGGCCCGCCTGCCTCACTAATCTGGATGGCTTTCATGACAAGGTAAAGAATGAACCGTGAGGGCGGGATGACGCAAGGGAATAGGAAGGTGGACTAAGGTGTCAGGGTTTTCTATTCCCTGTTCCCTAATCCCTATTCCCTGCGTTTAGAAACTGTCTTCGCGGCGTTCGGGCATCAGGCTTTGCTCGTCGCCCGTAGAGAGCCTCACCACGCGATCAACTGTGTAGGAAGCTGGTTGCTGGCCGGTGTAGTACTGGCGCACCAGCAGTTCACCGAGCAGACCGAGGGCAAGCAACTGCACTCCCGCCACGATGAGCACCGATCCGACAACAAACCAGGGACCGTGATTGATGAGCATGCTGATGTGCGGATTGATGACTTTCTGCAACAAGAGGTAAACCGCCATGGCGCTGCCGCTCAACATGCTGAGAAGACCGAGGCCGCCGAAGAAATGCAACGGGCGGTTGAGGTACTTGAGCAGAAAGCGGATGGTCATGAGATCGAAGAACACGCCCAGGGTGCGGCCAATACCGTAATGGCTCTTGCCGCGCTCACGGTTTACGTTCTTGATTGGGATCTCGCAGATGGAAGCCCCATACCAACTGGCCAATGCTGGAATGAAGCGGTGCATCTGGCCATAGAGCGGAATGTTCTGAATGACCTCGCGGCGATAAGCCTTAAAGGTGGTGCCGAAGTCATGAATGTCGACGCCGGAGATTTTGGCCATCAGCCAGTTGGCGCAACGCGAGGGAATGCGGCGCATGATGAAGTTGTCAATGCGCTCTTTACGCCAGCCGGAGACCACGTCGTAGCCCTCATCGAGTTTTTCGAGGAAGGCGGGAATGTCGTTCGGGTCGTGCTGCAGGTCGCCATCCATGGCGAGGATGAACTCGCCCGAGGCGTGATCGAAGCCGGCAGCGAGCGCAGAGGTCTGGCCGAAGTTGCGGCGCAGTTTAACCACCAGAACCCGGCTGTCAACTGCAGCGATCTCCTCAAGCAGCTTGTAGGTGCGGTCGCTTGAACCATCGTCGACCAGGACGAGCTCAAAGCTCTCCCCTACCTGCTCCATCACCTGCTTGAGGCGGGCATAAAGAACCGTTACGTTCTCTTCTTCGTTGTGGAATGGCACAACAATCGAGTATTTTGCCATGTGGTTTTTGATGCGAATAAGATGCACCAGGATTACTTATTGAAGTCCAAAACACTAACCGTGAATTCAAGAATACCGCATCTTGAACTGCGTATCGACGATGGGCGGGACCAGACTAGCTTCCGAGCTCATCTAGCATCGCCTGCATCTCGCTGAGAGCATGGCGATTACCGGCACGGGCAGCGCATGAGATTCCGGCCTTAAGCCTGTCGACCGCCTCGGCGGTGCGACCCACGTTTGAGAGCGTTTGCGCCGACATGAAGTAGCCGGCCGTGTAGTCAGGATCGTTGGCAAGCAGGATGTTGAATTCAGCCAGCGCGGCATCGGTTTCGCCGCGGGTAGCCAGTTCCATGGCGATGCCATAGCGGACAAAACTATTCCTGGGGTCGAGTGCGAGAATCTCTTTCAGTCCTGAGAGCTTATCCATCGTTCCTTTTCAAACTGTTGCGTGGCCGGGGATTCGGCCGCAGGAGATTTGCGAAAACAGGCTGGATTGCCGAAACTGGGACAAGCGCCAGGCTTACGGCGAGGCGACAATCCAAGCCGGTCACTTATCCAAGCCGGCTATCTCTCATTGTAGTCGGAGCGGAATAAATGCGCGGGAAGAACGGAGCAAGCCCCAAATGAACGAATCTAGAACGAGCGATTCCGTTGGCAGTCCAACCGAAAGGACAGTAGCCAGCACGCAGTCAGAGATGACGGAGATCATTTTGCCCAATGACACCAACACGTTGGGCAACCTGCTAGGCGGACGGCTAATGCACTTTATCGACTTGACGGGCGCTATGGCGGCCTTCAGGCACTCGCGCACGTATGTGGTAACGGCGGCAATGGATCACATCGACTTTATCCGGCCGGTGCACCTGGGCGACCTGCTGACGCTGAAGTCGAGTGTTAATCGGGCTTTCTCAACTTCAATGGAAGTGGGCGTGAAGGTGTGGGCTGAGAATACCCGCACCGGAGCGGTGGCGCACGTGGCGAGCGCGTACCTGGTATTTGTTGCCGTGGACGAGCATGGGCGGCGGGTGAAGGTTCCCGCGCTAAAGCCTGAGACGCCGAATGAGATGAGGCGCTACGACGACGCCTTGCTTCGCCGCGAGCATCGCGAGGCTGAGGACACGAGACGCAAGGAAGAAAGAAAGGCTTTGAAGGCGCTTGAGGCGGATGGGACTACCGCGTCGTGACAGCTGAGTCCGCCCGCCGGGGCACAGCTTTTCCGCGGCGCATTGTCTGCCTGACCGATGAGACCACTGAGACTCTCTACCTGCTGGGCGAGCAGGATCGGATTGTTGGTGTTTCGGCTTATGCAGTGCGGCCGGCTGAGACGCGGAACAAACCGCGAGTGTCGGCATTCAAGAATGCAAACTTCAACAAAATTCTAGACCTAAAGCCGGATCTTGTTCTTACCTTTAGCGATGTGCAGGCTGAGATTGCCGGCGAATTGATCAGGCGCGGCGTGACGGTGCTGGCGTTTAACCAGCGCAGCATTGCTGAAATCTTCGACATGATCGCTGTGCTTTCGCGGATCGTGGGTAGGCAGTCGGAGGGCGAGGTCCTGATAAGTGAGCTGCACCGGGGATTGGACGCGATCTCTGAGTCGGCGAAAAGGTTTACGCGGCGGCCGCGGGTTTACTTCGAGGAGTGGAACGATCCGCTGATCAGCGGCATTGAGTGGGTTGAAGAACTGATTAAAATTGCGGGTGGCGAGCCGGTGTTTCCTGAATTGCGCAAATGCGGCAAGGCGCAGGATCGAGTGGTGAATTCGGCCGAAGTGGCAGCACGAGACCCTGAAGTGATACTTGCAAGCTGGTGCGGCAAACGCGTGAAAACAGAAGATATCAAATCGCGGCCTGGTTGGGATGAGATAAGTGCGGTGCGCGGCGGCCATGTGTACGAAATTCCGTCCACCTGCATTCTGCAGCCGGGGCCGGCATCGCTCCGCGAGGGTGTGCGGCAGATTCACCAGATGCTGGCCCATGTGGCAGGTGTTGAGATCGCGGCGGAGCTTGTGCCGGTTGACGCGATTGCGCTCTTGTAAAATTGAATGGAGCAAGTGAGGAGTATTGAATGGCACATGGACATGCCATGCCGGCGCCGGTTGCATTGCCCGGCGTCTCGAAGATTGTGGCAATTGGATCGGGAAAAGGCGGCGTAGGTAAAACCACCGTGGCCGTGAACCTGGCCATTGCGCTTAGCAAGCTGGGCCACCGAGTGGGGCTGATCGACGCCGACATTTACGGACCGAACGTGCCGCTGATGATGGGCTCAACAAAACAGCCGGCTGTTGGCCCGGGAAATATGATTGAGCCCAACGTGACGCACGGCATCAAGACGATTTCAATCGGCTACATTTCGCCGGGCGACAAGCCGCTGGTGATGCGCGGGCCGATGCTGCACCAGATTATCCGGCAGTTTTTGCAGCAGGTGAACTGGGGCGAGCTCGATTATTTGATCGTCGATCTGCCTCCGGGCACGGGCGACGTGGTGATCTCGCTGGTGCAGACGGTGCCGCTGACCGGTGCCGTGGTGGTTTCAACGCCAAGCGACGTGAGCCTTGAGGATGCGCGCAAGGCCCTCGAGATGTTTGGCCAGGTGAACGTGGAAGTGCTGGGCATTGTGGAGAACATGAGCCACTTTACCTGCCCGCATTGCCATACGGAGATCGACATTTTCTCGCGCGGTGGAGCTGAGCGCACGGCAAAGCAGTTCAATGTTCCCTTCCTGGGATCGATTGAGCTGGTGCCTGCGATTCGCGAAGGCGGCGACAAGGGATTGCCGGTTGCGCTGGCTGGGCCGAAGAGCCAGCAGGCTGCGGAGTTCTACGGCGTGGCGCAGAAGCTGATTGAGCGCGCCGAGGAAGCTGCGGCCAAGGCGAGAGATGTGATCGAGATCAGTTAAGACAGGGAGCGAGGGAACAAGGAAAAGGCGGAGATTGGCGCTTCGCCTTTTTGGTTTTCGAGCTGGATGCTGAATTTACTGCCAGTGACCTTGTATCAGCACATAGCCGCGATCCTGGTGTTCCCAGCGGTGCGCAACCCAAACCGCTCCAGGATGCGGAGGATGGACCCAACGACCGTGGACCCAGACATAGCGGTGGCCATTCCAGCGATGGTAGCCATCATTCCACGCCCAACCGGGATGCGGAGGATTATTGTGAACTTCGACGATTGGTTCCGGGGGCGCGACGCTGACAAATATCTGGGCCATTGCGACCGCGGGGATCAAGCAAAAACTCAGGAGCAAGGAAAGGGCTGTCTTCTTCACGGGAGAGTCCTCCTCCAGGGGTTTGGTGCTTTGGGATCGCCGTGCAAGTTTGAGTTGCTGAGGAAATCAACGTTGCACGGCGTAGTGATTGCGTGCCTTTTTGCGGCTCGCATTCTTTCCCTTGTACCACCCGTGATTTTCCCGGCGATGTGCTGAATTGCTCAGTTGCGGTTTTTATTGAATCAGTGTTTCGATGTTCGGGCAAAAAAAGAGAGCGGGGCGCGCATCCCGCTCTCTTCTTTACTTGTTTTCCGGTTATTGCCAGTGGCCCTGGACAAGTACATAGCCGCCGTTACGCTGTTCCCAGCGATGGGCGACCCACACTGCGCCAGGATGCGGGGGACGTCCCCAGCGACCGTGAACCCACACATAGCGGTGGCCATCCCAGCGGTGATAGCCATCGATCCATACCCAGCCGGGATGTAGCGGATGGTCGTGAACTTCAACAATTGGGGCAGGCGGCGCGATCCGAACAAACACCTGCGCCATTGCAATCGCGGGCAGCATGCAAAAAGCTAGAAGCAAGGAAAGGGCTGTCTTCTTCACGGGAAAGTTATCCTCCATGGAATATCGGCTCCGGAAGCTGGGTGCTTTCCGGCTTATTGTTGTTAGAAACGCACTCCGAAACGATTAGTTGCTTGATCGGGGTGAATACATCGAGTTTTCCGCAGCGTGGGTCTGGAGACCCGCACTACAGCCGGTCGGGAAACCGGCGGTACAACCGGGCTGGAGCCCGGCGCTACTGGCCAGCTCGCCAACCGGCCGCCTTTTAATGCAGCCCGATGCGCCAAAGTGTGTAGCTGAGAATCTCATGGCCGATGCGCTCCACCTGAGATTGTTCGTCTTCGACCGCCGGCCTGGATCTTGGCGAGGTCAACACGTTTAGCCCGTCGGCGGCGCAGATGGCGTGAATGCGGAAGAGATGTGTTCCATCGCTCACAATCACCAGCCGTTTCAGCCCATTGGCCCGCGCGATGACGGCAATGCGCCGAGCCGACTCTTCTGTATTGCGGCTCACGGTTTCAGCAATGATTGACTCTTCAGGCACGCCCTGGCTCATGAGGTAATCGCGGCCCACCGAGCCTTCGGTGTACTCGTCGCCTCCCGGGCCACCCAGCGTGATGATGAGGGGCGCGATACCACGGTGATAAAGATCGACCGCATGATCGAGACGCGCCCTGAAAACCGGCGAGGGACGCCCATCGTACTCTGCCGCGCCGAAGACCCCGATTGCATCGGCGGGCGCAGCCTCGTCGAGGCTCGCATAGAATTCAATCTGCTGATAGACGTAACGGCACCAGAAGAATGCGCCGGCAGCGATAGCCAGTACCAGCAGCGCAACCACGGCCGCAAGCGTGCGCCGCCCCTTCGACTTGGAACCGGCTTTCATTTCTACTCTCTTTTAATTATCGTTGCAGGGCCATCACGACTTCATGGGTGGGAATGGCGCCCTCGCGCAGAATTTCCCAGCGGCCCGGCCCGAGAGAGAGGTCGACGATGGTAGTGGGCAGCGAGCGGCCGGTCGGTCCGCCATCCACAATGAGCGGTATGCGGTCGCCGAGCTGATCGCGAACGCAAGCCGCATGGGTACACTCAGCCGCCCCTTGCAGGTTGGCTGAGGTTGCGGTGATGGGCAGCCCGAACCGCTCCACGACAGCGCGCGCGATCGCTGCATCGGGCACGCGAATTGCAACGTTGCCCGTGTTGGCCGTGGAGCGCAGCGGCAGCTTGGTGCCGGCACGCACAATAACGGTCAGGGGACCCGGCCAGAATTTGTCGGCCAGCTTGTCAAGCAGCGGGTCGGTATCGCGGGCCAAGGTGTAGGCCTGGCCAAGGCCGGAGATGAGCAGCGAAAGCGGCTTGTGCTTCTGCCTGGTTTTGATCTGGTAGATTCGTTCCACCGCATGCAGGTTAACCGGGTCGACGGCCAGGCCGTAGAAGGTATCGGTGGGCAGGGCTACAACGTCGCCCTTACGCAGGCACGAGACGATGTAATCGATCCGGTCTGGCTGGGGTTCGTCGGGATTGACGCGCAAGATCTCCGCGGACAAGAAAATCTACCTCAGTTCCCGAAATTTACTGCGTCAAAGTCTCATGGCTGTCTTAGAGTTGCCAGGCTCGGGACTTTGCTTCGCTTTATAAAGTGCCGTAAAGACGGAAAGTAACACAGCACGCTTTGGCGGGCAAGTTTAGCGAAGCCATTTGCACCATCTTCGACACCATCGGCTGAGTGCAGCCCCTTGGCCGGAGCGCATGGAATGCGCAAAAACCAAAGCGGTAGCAGCTCACTGACCGTTCACGACGAGCCCAAACGCCGTAGAATCTGATCGGATGCCTCTAAGGATTGTACAGAGTAAACAGAATTCCCGCCTGAAAGAGCTGCGCGCGGCCCTTGCCCGCCCAGGTTCGGGAGAGCGCGGTGTTGCCGGTATTGAAGGTCCCCACCTGGTCGCGGAGGCCGTGCGGTCGGGCCTGGCCATCGACACCGTCTTTGTGGCCCAGGGTTCCGAGCGGCTTCTTGACGGACTGGGTATTCCGGATGAGGTCGAAATTCTTGTGTTGCCGCAGGACATTCTTGCTTCCGCCCTGGCTACCGAGACACCGCAGCCGATTGCCGCCCTGGTGCGGCCGCCGCTGTGGGACTGGGACCACATGCTGGGACTGCGTCGCAATACTGTTCCGCTGATTCTGGTTCTGGCCGGCCTGCAGGATTCCGGCAACCTGGGCACGATTCTGCGCTCGGCCGAAGCATTTGGAGCGACGGGAATTGTGGCGCTGAACGGCACGGTTTCGGCCTGGAATCCGAAAGCGGTTCGGGCATCGGCGGGGAGCGTTTTTCGCGTGCCGTATTTAACCTCGACCGCTGAAGATTGCATCCCTCGCCTGCATCGTGCTGAAGCAACTATCTTCGCCACTCTCTCCCGCGCGGCCCAGGAAGCGCACCAGGCCAACCTCGCGCGGCCAGTGGCGCTGATCATCGGCAACGAGGGCAACGGGGTGCCCGGGGAGCTTGTGGTCCGCGCCGACTCCACCATCACCATTCCCTGCCCCGGCCCGGTTGAAAGCCTGAACGCGGCGGTGGCGGCCAGCGTGCTGCTTTATGAGGCTGCGCGGCAAAGGGCGGCGCAGCCGTCGGGGCTGCGGACGGCGAGGGCAGTACGATGAGCCTCTTCGACAACCAGCCCGATTCGCCGGCATCTCTGCCGCAACACTCGTCCAGGGAATCGAATCGTGGCAGGACCCCTCTGGCAGAGAGAATGCGGCCGCGCTCGCTGCGGGAGCTTGTTGGGCAGGAGCACCTGGTCGGTCCCGGCAAGCCGTTGCGCGTCCAGATCGACCACGACGATCCGAGTTCGATGATTTTCTGGGGCCCTCCGGGCGTGGGCAAAACCACGCTGGCCAAGATTATTGCCGAAACCACGCAGGCCAGCTTTATTGAGTTTTCCGCGGTGCTGGCCGGCATCAAGGAGATCAAGCAGGTGATGGCCGACGCGGCCAAGGCCGCCGAGCTGCACTCGCGAACCATTCTCTTTATCGATGAGATTCACCGCTTCAATAAGGCGCAGCAGGACGCGTTTCTGCCGTATGTTGAGCGCGGCACGATTCGGCTGATCGGCGCGACTACGGAGAATCCATCGTTTGAAGTGATCTCGGCGTTGCTTTCGCGCTGCCGCGTGTATGTGCTTGAGCCGCTGAAGGAAGGGCAGATTGTAACGCTGCTGAGCCGCGCGCTTGAAGACAAGGAACGCGGCCTGGGTGCGTTGGGGCTGACGGCTGACCAAGATTCGCTTGAGCTTATTGCCGGCTATTCGAGCGGCGATTGCAGGTCGGCCTACAACGCGCTTGAGGTTGCTGCGCAGCTTGCTGCTGAGTCGAAACAAATCACGCGTGAAGTGGCTACCGAGGCACTGCAGCAGCGCGTGTTGATGTACGACAAAACCGGCGAGGAGCACTACAACCTGATTTCGGCGCTGCACAAGAGCGTGCGCAACAGTGACCCCGACGCGGCGCTCTACTGGCTGGGCCGCATGTTTGCGGGCGGCGAAGACCCGCTCTACCTGGCTCGCCGCATTGTGCGCATGGCGGTTGAAGATATCGGCCTGGCCGCGCCCGAGGCCATGAACCTGTGCCTCTCAGCACGCGATACTTACGAATTTCTGGGCTCGCCGGAAGGCGACCTGGCCCTCGCCGAGGCTGTGGTCTACCTTTGCCTGGCACCCAAGTCGAATGCTGTTTATACCGCATACGGAGCCGTGAAGCAGGACATTGAGCAGACCCGACAGGAGCCTGTTCCGCTGCACCTTCGCAACGCGCCAACGCGCCTGATGAAGGACCTGGGCTACGCCAAAGGCTACCGCTACGCGCACGATGAGGACGATAAGGTGGCCGACATGGATTGCCTGCCCGATTCGCTGCGCGGGCGCAGCTACTACCACCCCACGCAGGAGGGTCGCGAGAAGCAGTTGGCGGCGCGGATGGAAGAGATTCGCAGGATCCGGGCTTCAAAGCGCGGCACCGCCTGACAATTTCAGCAGGGCAACCAGGACGGAGGGAGCAGGGGCATTTATGCCCCTGAAATCAGGCCCAAAGCGAAGGGCTTCAGCCCCGGGCCTTCTATCCTCAGCCGAAGTAATGCCCGCGCCTGAAGGCGAATCCTTCCGCCAATTCTCTCGGGGGCATCAATGCCCCTGCTCCCTCCACAACAAGAAGCCGCCAGCGATGTACAATTTGTACATACAGATGAAACAGAAATATGATTTCAGCCAAGGCAAGCGGGGACGGATCGTCCCACCGGAGCCGCTTGGCAAAACGCGCATTACCATTCGTCTCGATGAGGACATTATCGATTACTTTCTCAAAGAGGCCGGCGCGTCAGGCGGAACAACAGGCTATCAAACTCTTATCAACGAGGCCCTGCGGCAGCATGTGGAAGGCAAGGCGCCGATATTAGAAGAGACACTTCGTCGAGTCGTGCGCGAAGAGTTGCGTGCGGCAAGCTAAAGGCGAGCGCAAATTCCAAGTCTCGATGCTAGGATTCAATCTTCATGCGTAGGCTTATTGTTTTTCTTAGCGTCCCCGGTTTCTTTCGTTTCGTCTGAGCCGGTGGAGTCCGCGGAATCGATGGTTCCCAGCGAATCGTTCACCATGCCATCGTCTGCCTTGGGGTTGATTTCGATTTCTGCACCGGGCATGGTGTGAGTAGATTTCGTCTTTGCGGTCATCTCTTGTCTCCCGCAGTGTTGGATGCTGCAACGGCATCTACCGCGAGGCTTTTGTGTGGCTGGTCGCAAAGCCCTATTTCGCCAGTTTTGCCAGCGCATCGGTCACGATGCCTGGCGTAAGCACCTGCGGCAACAGCACCGGATCGCCCTGGCCGGGTGCGTAGAGAGCGTAGACGGGAACGCCGCTGCGGCCGAGTGCTGTTAGCGCTTCGGTAATGGCTGGGTCTTCGCGGGTCCAGTCGGCGCGGTAGAGGGCTACATTTTTGGCGGCGAATGCCTGTGTCACTTCAGGACGGCTGAGGGCTACGCGCTCGTTCACCTGGCAGCTCAGGCACCAGCTTGCGGTAAAGTCCACAAACACGGGCTGGCCGGAGGCAAGGGATTTTTGAACAGCGTCGGCTGACCAGCGACTCCACGTCCCGGCCGTAGTACTTTGCGTTGCCGCTCCGACTGGCGTTGCCGGAACAGCCTGCTCACCTGCCAGCTTTTGTCCATACGCCGCCAGCGCCACCACTACGGCCACAATCACCACCGCGACCACCGTGGCCCATCGCTTAGCCGGCCAGCGGCCGAGGAACCATCCAGCAACCGCCAGCAACAGGAAACTCGCCAGCAGCGCCGCCAGCAACTCCGCGCCGTAGCCCGAGGTGACCACCCACGCCAGCCAGATAACAGTGGCAAAGATCGGCACTGAAATGGCCTGTTTCAGCACCTCCATCCAGGCGCCGGGCCGCGGAAGGAAGCGCGTCCATGCAGGCTGCAGGGTTAGCGCCACGTACGGCGCGGCGAGGCCGAGCGCCAGTGCAGTAAAGACCGCGAACGTTACGGCAATCGGAGCGCCAATCGCGTATCCCAGAGCTGGTCCCATAAACGGTGCGGTACACGGGGTGGCTACAATTACGGCCAGCACTCCGGTAAAGAAGCTGCCAGCGTAGCCTTGCTTCGCCATCAGCGATCCGCCGGTGCTTGTGAGCGTGAGACCAATCTCAAACTGCCCGGCGAGCGAGAGCCCCATGAAGAAGAGCAGGCCGGCCATCAGCATCAGGAACACAGGCGACTGGAACTGGAATCCCCAGCCGAGCGACCTGCCCGCCGAGCGCAGCACCAGCAGCACACCCGCCAGCAGCCAGAACGAAACAAGAATGCCGGCTGTGTAAACAAACCCGCGGCGGCGCAGCTTGTGCCGTTCTTCGCTGCCGGATTGGACCAGCGACAGCCCCTTCAAAAACAGAACCGGAAAGACGCACGGCATCAGGTTCAAAAGCATTCCGCCTAGGAATGCCAGGCCGGCGGTGCGGAACATTTCGGCCGCTGAAACGGCCGGGGCTGCGGGGGGCGCGGCGACTGTCCTGGGCATGGCTGCAAGCTCGTAATTCCGGCCGCCCGCGAGATCGAGAACTCCTATTAATTGAGTGGGATTCGCCTGAAGGCTCGAGTCCTTCTTTAACTCAAGAATCAGCCCGTTTTTGGTCGGTGTAAGCTTCTGCGGCGAGGGATTGTCGATGATGCTTTGGTCTGCGGGGAAAAAGACGGCCTCGGTCTCGCGGTGGCCGGTAGTAACTCCGAGGCGGAAACCGGTGGGCGTGGGCTGGAAGGCTGCGGTAGCTGTGGAGGGAAGCGGGGTGGGCAGGGTTGCAATGCCGCGCTTCCAAAGCGCCTCGTCCGCTGCGGAGGTCATGGGCGACGCCGGAGCGCTGGCGGCCACCATTACGCGCATGCCAAGCTCCGCCTTGCCGGGAATGCACACTTCGCGGCAGACGAGCCAATTGACTTTCGCGTCCAGTACGGCCGGACCCGTTTTTGCGGAATTGGCAATGTCGAAGCTAAACGGGAACAGCACTTCGTTCTCGTAGCCAAAGTCCATCAGCGGGCCGAGCGGGAGCCTTTTGGGAGCGGGAAACTGGAGTGGGCCGGCGGTCATTCCCTCGGGCAGGGTCCAGTTGATGCGAGGCGGCTCGCCGGAGTCGCCGGCATTCTGCCAGTAGACATGCCAACCCGGCTCTAGCTTGAAGTACAAGCCCGCGCTGTTTGCGCCGCCAGGATACAGCGTGCTTTGCGGAAGCACGAACTGCACATGCAGATGCGCTACGTCGGCATAGCTCTTCGCGGTTTGCGCGGGCAATGCTGCGGTGAACGCGGAAAACAACGCGAAGATGAATACGAGACGGCGCATGCGGTTGGAAAACTGGCTCCTGACGATTGGACTCAGTTTAACGGACGGGGGCTTCAAAGAAGGGGTCGTAGCGTTATTTGGATGGCCCGGCTGGATTCGTGTGATCCCACCCTAAACGCAAAAGCGCGTTTAGGATGGGGCACCCCGGCTCAGAGGCGGCACGCAGCGGGGCGTCCGAATCAGAACGTACTGTTCCAGTACGCATGCTGACCAATGTAATAGTCATCGGCCAGGTTGGTGAGAATCGCGCGCCGCACTTCCACAACATTCAAATCACCGGATGTCTTGTACAGAATTTCACCATTGGTTCCGATCAGAACCGTGTAGGGAGCTCCCCCCGTCCAGTCGGTTCCAATTGCCTTCACCGCATCCGCGGCATCGTTTCCGTTGAAAATGAGATTGCGGTTGAATGCGTGCTGCTCTTTTAGAAATCCCAGAACCTTATCCCGCTCATCGGGAGCATTAATGCTGAGTGTTACAAGCTGGAATTTTCTGCCCCCGTACATGCGAATCATCTTTTCGAGTTCAGGAAACTCCGTCCGGCAAGGCGCGCACCAGGTGGCCCATATATTTACAAGAACCAGATTTCCGGTGCCGGAATTGGCTCGAAGCGTTTTGATGTCGTCGGTCGATGCAAGATCGAGGTTGACTGGCTTCTGATTGTTCTCCTCCATCTCCTTGGCGGCATACGCTCGTTTATAAGACCACTTTGTGGAGCAGCCCGGGGTGGGCATATCCGTTACCTGAACAGGCTGGCCGGCAAGCAGCGCATCGATCGCATCGCGTGCTTCGTGCTTTGTGGCCAGTTCCTCTCGCGGATTGCTGTCAATACGGCCCTCGTAGCGCAGAATCCGTTTTTCGTCGAATACGAACAAGTGAGGCGTTGCGGTTGGACCGAACTTGGAGGTCACCGATTGCGTTGCGCCGTCGTAAAGATATGGGTAATTGAAATGCCTGAACTTCGCCCGAATCTTCATTTCAGGCAAGGTGTCGCCAAGGTCGCTGTAGGCGAGTTCGTCGATCCGTTCCGCCTTGGGATCGTTGCCCATGATTACAACTACGGCGACTCCGCGTCCCTTATAGTCTTTCACCAATTGCTCGATGCGCTGCTCATACATCTGCGCTACCGGGCAGTGATCGCAACTGAAGATGACAACCAGAACCTTACTCGATGCGTAGTCTTTGAGATTGTGGATCTTGTCGTCGATGCCGGGCAAACTGAAAGAAGGCACCGGAGAGCCAATCTTGAGAATGGGCGGGGCGTTGGGCTCGGCTGGAGCGATGTCATTCTGACCTCGTGCCGCTGCTGAAGCAAAGAAACTCAGGCTGACGGAAATCAGCATTGCCGGGAGCACGAGCCTCCAGGTGCGGACTGGAAATGAGTGCGGCGTGCGCGACAGCGCGTGAGTTTTCATGTCCCACTTCAGTTGATTCAGGCAAAGAATTTTCTTGATTGCCGACAAGGCCAATATACTCCAGACGCACTTGCCGGGTGCCCCATGTCCCTCGCACTTGGGGACGTGGGAAAGCGATCCCGTCGACCCGCTAACTATTCCGTTTGGCGTGTTCGCGATATATGCAGTCGTTCTGCACGCACTTGACTCCTGCTGCGCGGGCGCGAGCCACGGCTTCGTCGTGCACCACGCCGTCCTGCAGCCAGAGATAGGGAATCTTGAGCCGGATCACGTCGTCCACGATTGGCGGCACATTTTCGCTGGCGCGGAAGACGTCAACCAAGTCGATGCCGTTTCCCGTCTGCTCGCGCGCGGCGGACTGCGCTGCGTCGAGGGCAGGGTAGCATGGCTGGCCAAGCACTTGATTGAGTGCGGGGTTGACGGCGAAGACTTTGTACCCCACTTTGGCGAGGTACTGGCCGATGTTGTGGCTCGCACGCCACGGCTTGTCGCTCATGCCCACGACGGCAATGTTCTTCGCCTCGCGCAGCATTTCGTCGATGATGATCGGATCGTTTTGCATTTGTTCCTCAGCCCTAGTCCCTGGCCCCTGTCTTTTGATGCGTTCCGTCAGGCAATCGAATCCAGCGGTCGCCGTACATATCGAGCCAGGGGCCTTCAGGCTCGTCTTTCTTTGGATCAGAGCCGAAGCGGAGAATGTTGCCGTCTAAATCTTCCACTTGCATCTCAAGCGCCCACGAGTAATTGGTAGGAGGGTTGCGGATATTTGCGCCCGATGCCTTGAACTCCTCGTGCAGTGCTTCCACATTGTTGCCGTCGATCCACACCCAGGCGCCAGGATGCCCCTGGTCGCCCACGCTCAAAAAGAGATTGCACCTGCCGCGAGAGATTGAGGCAAAGAAGGACTCGCCCGTGTCGGGAAAGCCCCAATTCACCTTGAATCCGAGCTTGGTGGTGTAGTAGTCGATGCTCGCGGCAAGATTGGCCACGCGCAGGATTGGCGTGACGCCGCCGAGTTCAATTAGTGTCTTTGTCTCCATGTTGACCTCCAACGCCGAAGTCGATCCGGAGCCTGACTCCCTTAATCCCACCGTCCCTGGCCCCTGCTTTTCTACACGTCCAACTCATCATCTGCGTCGGCCGCCACCGCCGTGCCTCTGCGTTTGGCCAGCAGATATCCGCGCAAGAATGGCTCGAGATAACCGTCCAGCACCTTGTCCACGTCGCCGACCTCGACTTTCGTGCGGTGGTCTTTGGCAATGCGGTAGGGTTGCAGAACATAGCTGCGGATCTGCGAGCCGAAGTTGATTTCGAGTTTTGAGTCTTCAAGCTTCTTGCTCACCGCGCGCTTTTTTTCAAGCTCGTATTCGTAGAGCCGCGAGCGCAACATCTTCATCGCCTTCTCGCGGTTCTTGTGCTGCGAGCGCTCGTTCTGGCACTGGACCACTATGCCTGTTGGTAGATGCGTCATGCGGACGGCGGAGTCGGTGGTGTTTACGTGCTGGCCGCCCTTGCCGCCGGAGCGATACGTATCGATGCGCAGGTCTTCCACTTTCAGATCGACGTGAATCGTCTCATCGATTTCAGGCGAAACATAGACTGATGCAAACGACGTGTGCCGGCGCTTGGCCGAATCAAACGGCGAAATGCGCACCAGCCTGTGCACGCCGCTCTCGCCCGCCAGCTGCCCAAAGGCATATTCGCCGGTGATGGTAAAGGTGGCGGATTTGATGCCCGCCTCTTCGCCATCCTGGTAGTCATTCATCTCGGTTTTGAAGCCCTGCTGTTCAGCCCAGCGCAGATACATGCGCATCAGCATCTCGGCCCAGTCCTGGCTCTCAGTGCCGCCGGCGCCGGGGTGCACGGTCACAATCGCGTTCAGCGGGTCAGCTTCGCCGTTCAGCATGATCCGCGCTTCAAGATCTTCGGCAAAGGTGCGCAGATCGTTGATGCCTTTTTCCAAATCGGCAAGAACATCTTCACCCTCGCGCCCCAGCTCAAAGTAGGCATCGATGTCGCTGGTGCGGCTGACGAGTGCGTCGTCATCGGCAACCAGCGTCTCGAGGCGCTTTTTGTCGCGCATCAGCGGCTTGGTTGCGTTTGGGTCAGACCACAGGGCCGGATCGGCGAGTTTGGTTTCAATGCTTGCGAGTTCCCTGCGAATGCGGGAAGGGTCAAAGATACTCCCGCAGGTCGCGCACTTGGTTGCGCACGGGAGCGTATGCAAATTCTAAGTCGTTCAATGACATTTTGCTCTTATGACCTGGCTTTGTTTTGGAAGTTCACATCTGCGCTTTTCGCTACAGCTTTTAGAGTATCACCGGCTGATCGCACTCTCTTGATCGGTGTGTTCAACGGGTACCTTGTAAAACATCCGTCACCACCCAACACTCCTGGTCGGAAGGAGTCCGGACCTTAGCCCCTGTGAACGATAACTCGAGGACTTTGACGTCCTCTCCCTGGGAAAGAATCGTAACTCCCTTTTCCGTGAAAACGCGCTGCTTTTCTTCAGTATCCGCAGCGCCTATAAGATCGCTCAAAGCATCCTTCGACTGCATGCACCACATCATGTCTGTCACCCGGACATGATCACCGGCAACAAAGCCTCCCCCTTGCGTCTGGTCAGATCCACTAAAGCATCCAATGATTTTGTAGAAAACAAAACCCATCCCCAGCAAAAGCAGAAGTGGTACTACAACACATCCAATTTGGAACCGGTTCGGTTGCTTCCTTTGTGGGGTTGAAGGCGTTTCACCAGAAACCAGTTCCCATTCGCTCATGAACTGTTCTGTTGTGTAACAACGAACCTCATTCGTGACGGCACTGCGCACGCTGAGCAGACCGCGCTTTGCGTCCACTGCGAAAACTACGCCCTTGCCGCCCGTTTTTCGATGCGTTGCCAGGTCTCCGTCACGGGGCCGATCCGCAGAATCCATTTGTCTTTCCCTCTTGCTTTGCCGCACTGGATTATCGATTAGTTCCAGGCTGGCGTTTGCGTTGGGGCGGAGTCTTCCCGCTATTGTGATTGTCCCCGGCCCCGTGCAAATCCGCATGAGGAGTTGCCTGCAGATGCAGAAGTTTCTTTCCTGCCCAACCAATAAGCACCAGGCTCAGTGCGGCACACAGCCACGCGAATACGTCGCCGTGCTGGGTGTAGAAGGTTTCGTCGCCTACGTAGCCAAACTCGGCATGCAGCGCGTCGACCTTATGCCGCGGAATGCTTTGCCGCACGCGGCCGTAGGGATCGATGGCTGCGGTGATGCCGTCGTTGGTGGCGCGCAAAATCCAGCGCCGGTTCTCCATGGCACGCATGCGCGCCATATTCAGCAGTTGCCACGGCGCGCTTGTATCGCCGTACCATCCGTCGTCGCTGCCGGTCACGAAAACTTCGGCGCCGTTTTTGGCGAACTGGCGTATCTCGTCGGCGAACACCGCCTCATAGCAGATGAAGATGCCGTAGCGATGCATCGCGCCCTGGCCGTCAGTAAGATGAAAAACCTTGCGGTCTTCGCCCGGTGTAAAGGCCGCGACCTTGCCGGTAAGCTTGCGCACAAAAAAGAAGACCTTTTTAAACGGTACGTACTCACCCCACGGCACCAGGTGAATCTTGTCGTAGCGGCCCAGTTCCCTGCCCCCGGCGTCAAACACCATCGCTGAAACGTAATACCGCCAGCGGTTGTTCTCCTGGTCAAAATCCGACCCATCGCCGGTCACAACCAGCGGGGCTTGTTCCGCGCGCGCTACGTCTGCCATGGACTGTTGGAAGCGCGGATCCTGCTCAAAGAAAGGCGCGGGAGATTCCGGCCACACAATCAGGTCGGGGTGGGTTGCGTACGGTGGGCAAACAATTTCGCCTTCAGTCGCGCCGGTCTGCGGAATTCCGGCGATGTAGGTTTTACAGTTTTCGCTGCCAAGGTGAATAAAGTCGGCGATGTGTTGCTGCCATTCGGCCGGGGCATTCCAGAAGCCAGTGTTTTCGACGTCGAGGTTGGGCTGGATCAGGACGGCGGTTGCGGTGGTTGGGGTTTCGGGTTGAGGCGGAGCCCAAGAGGGTCCCATCTCGAGGAACCAGATTAAGCCGGCGCAGAAGACGATCCAAGTCTGCCCGCCAAAGAGAGATCTTAGCCGCCACCGGGGCGTTCCAGGTGTGATCGGCCGCATTTCGATTAGGTATCCCGTGGCACAGAGGGCATTCGCCGCCACCAGCAAAAAACTGATCCCATAAACGCCGGTCCATGGCGCAAGTTGGTTGACGAAACCGTTATCCACCTGTGAATACCCAAGCTGATCCCAAGGCACGCTGGTGAATCGCGCGCCCATTAGTTCCAGCGCAACCCACAGAAACGGCGCAAACACGAGCGCCCACCGCACCGAACCGGTCACGCGGCGCACCAGTTGCAATCCCCAGCCGAAGAGCGCGAAATAAAGTCCCAGCACCAGGCTGAAAAGGAACAGAATCAGCACAGAAACCGCCGGCGGCAGCCCGCCATGGATCAGCATGGTGTCGTAAATCCAATAGCAGTTGCCCATGAACCACAGCACGCCGCAAACCCAGGCCAACAGAAAAGCGCGCCGCAGCGGGCGAGGTCCGTCACTGCACGAGGGCGAAAGCACGGCCCAGATGAGCGGCGCGAGCCCGAACCACGCAAACACCGAACGCCACGGCGGCATCGGTCCGGCCAGCGGAAACGGCAGTTCGAGCAATCCGGCTGAGAGCCCCACTGCGGCCCACAGGCGCCACGTTGGCATGGCTCGATTCGGCACAGTTGGCTCGATTGAACTGGGCTGCATACAGCCCTGAGTTTAAAGCATTTGCCAACCTGCCGCTGTCACAACTCAATTCCGGGTTACAATCGAAGCCATGCAATTCGCCTTGATCGCAATGCACGTGCTTGAAGTCATGTTCTTTGCCGGCCTGGTGGGCTCATCCATCGTGGTCATTATCAGCTTTGTCGAAGATGGCAAAGAACTTTTCAGCAAGGACAGCAAAGAAGAATAGTAGTTACTGCTGGCCGGTTACCACGCGCCTTTGTGAATTATTTATTTTTTATTGACACAGCTTTTATTCGGCAATAGACTCACCGCAGGGCGGCAGTTGAACGCCTGCTTATTTCGACAGCCGGCGTAATGCCGGCATTTTTGCGATGGCCTCTACCCGAACGACCGTTGCTCCACAGTCCGACCGTGTTCGCCTGATCGTTGCATCCTCAGTGATGCTCACGTTCATCTCGTTCTGGCGAGCCGCCGCAGTCGTTTTATGCGACTTGGGCTCTTCTGCTTTTTATGCCGGTGGCATCGCTGAAGAAGCCGTTGGCGCGGCAGCCCCGTGGTTCATTCTCGGCATCATGCTTTTCAGCTTCGCCGTGCGCGCCGTTTACGTCGAAAGCTGTTCGATGTTTACCCGCGGCGGTGTCTATCGCGTGGTGAAGGAGGCACTTGGTGGAACTTTCGCCAAGCTAAGCGTCTCCGCACTGATGTTCGACTACATCCTCACCGGACCAATCTCAGGTGTTTCCGCCGGCCAGTACATTACCGGCCTCATGAACGAGTTGCTGACCGTTGCGGCCAGCAGTAACTGGCTGCCGCCGGCTTTGATGGATGCGCACCACAATCCCTCATTCCTGTTCAACATGGACCACACCTCGGCAGTTTTTGCTGCCGCGGTCACCATCTTTTACTGGTGGCAGAACGTCAAGGGCATTGAGGAGTCGAGCGGCAAGGCGCTGCAGGTTATGCAGATCACCACTGTGATGGTGGCCATCCTGCTGGTTTGGGGCGTCTACTCCATCTTCATGCGCGGTTCGCACTTGCCGCCTCCTCCGACGGTTCCCAATCTCAAATTCAGCCCAGGCGCTCTCGGCTTCCTGAAGGGCACTCCACTTGTGCCCCTTTTCGGAATGTTTGGCATCCTGATGGCATTCGGCCATTCGCTGCTCGCGATGTCGGGCGAGGAGAGCCTGGCCCAGGTCAATCGCGAGATCGAGCACCCCAAGCTCAAAAACCTTAAACGCGCAGCCATCGTCATCGCGCTCTACAGCCTTATTTTCACGGGCGGCGCAACGCTCATGGCTTCCATGCTCATTCCCAACTATGAGCGTACTCACATCTACCAGGACAACCTGATTGCGGGCCTGGCCATGTTCATGGTCGGCCCCATCTTCTGGCGCATCGCCTTCCGCATTTTCGTTGTGCTGGTAGGTTTCCTCATCCTCTCCGGCGCCATCAATACCTCAATGATCGGCTCAACCGGCGTGCTGATGCGCGTGGCTGAAGACGGAGTGCTTACCGACTGGTTCCGCAAGCCGCATCACAAATTCGGCACCAGCTATCGAATTATCAACATGGTCTTCATCCTCCAGATGGCCACCATCATCTTCAGCCGCGGCGATGTGTTCATGCTCGGTGAAGCGTACGCGTTTGGCGTCATCTGGTCGTTCACTTTTAACAGCCTCGCCATGCTGGTGTTGCGCTGGAAGTACCATGGCGAGCGGGGTTGGAAGGTTCCACCGAACATTCGCATCGGCAAGACGGAAATTCCGATTGGCCTCATCTCGGTCTTTTTGGTGCTGCTGTCCACAGCCATCGTCAATCTGTTTACAAAATCAGTGGCAACGGTCAGCGGCATCGCGTTTGCCGCCACCTTCTTCGTCATTTTCACGGTAAGCGAGCGCAGAAACCTTCGCCTGCACGAGCTCACCGCGCGGCAAATGAAAGATCACTTCCAGCTTGAGCACCAGGACACGGTGAGCCGCGAATCGGCGGCGCTGCGTCCCGGCGGCATCATGGTGACCATGCGCGATGCCAACAATCCCATCGCCCTCAAGTGGACGCTCTCGCGCACTGACACCGACGAGCGCGACGTTGTGGTGATCAGCGTGCGCATGATGGGTGTGGGCGGCCCGGAGTATTTAAGCGCCGAGCAGCAGAGCTTCAGCGAGCACGAGCAGATGATATTTACCAAGGCTGTTTCAGTGGCTGAGAGCTTTGGTAAGAAGGTTTCTCTTCTGGTGGTTCCGGCGGGCGATGTTTTTGCAGCGCTGGTACAGGGAGCAAACTCGCTTGAAGTTGATTCGGTGGTATCGGGCCTCTCCAGTTCAATTACCGCCGAAGATCAGGCCTTCCACATGGGGCAGGCATGGGAGGCGCTGCCTGAGCCCAAGCGCCAATTCAACTTCTACGTAATTGGGCCCAACGGCGAAACCAAGGTCTTCTTCATCGGCCCTCATGCGCCATCGCTCAGCCCTGACGATGTGCAGCTTGTTCATCGCCTGTGGCTCAATATGCGCCGCGATCCGCTGGCAGCCGATTTGCACCACAGCGACATTATTACCTTTGCACTCACCCGGCTGGCCGGCCAGTACGCGCGCGAAAAAGCGGAAATCCTGCGCGACCTGAAGAACTGCCGCGCCAGCGGCGACTCGTCCGCCGGTCCCCGGCTCGGCGACCAGAGCACGCCTTCCAGCTACTCCTCAGTCGACCAGCCTTCGCGCGCGATCAGGCAGACGCGAGATCAGTAAAGCAGGGAAATAACAGCCGGGGATCATGGGAAAAGGAATTCCCTGGTTACCGGCTGAGTCCAAATTTCTTACGCAACTCCGCGGCACACTGGTTTGGCGTCCAATCGACTTCGGATTCAGACAAGCTCAGCATGTCCAATGCGGCGTCGACAATCTCCTCAGGTGTGTCCTCAAGTTCGAGGGCGTTCAAAAGCGCGGGTAAGACACGCTCGTCTTTCAAACGCACTAGCCCCGCGATAGCTTCCTCGCGAACGTCCTCGATTTGATCGTCGATCCTTGCGAAAAGTGCTTCTCGAATTGCAGGGGTGTCGCTCTTGCTGAGAGTCCCAATTCCAAATGTCGCCCAGTCCCTTACATCTTCATTTTCGTCGCGCGTGAGTTTAATCAGCGCATCCACGGCCATCGGGTCATCGGCAAAACAACCTAATGCGCAGGCCAAAGCGAAACGAACTCCAGCGTCTGGGTGAATCTGAAATGGAGAGAGAATCCGCACGGCCCGCGGGTTTCCGATGTGTCCTAACGCGTAAATCGCGGAACTGAGCGGCCGAGGGTCCGCTTCGATCTTGATGAGCGAAGCGATGACGATGAATGAGTCTTCAGGGAGGGCGTTTTCAGGGTGATCGGCTGTTTTGCCCAGTTGCGCGATAACGTCTGCTGCGCGGGCACGCCTTAATGGATCGGTTGAGCGGCACCACTCCACTGACTTTTCGAAGACCGCTTGGGTGCCGATGTCCTGTAGTTCACGAACCGCTTCCCACGGAGCATCGTCGTCGTATTCGCCGATGAGAGACTTCGCAAAAACTTCGTCGATTGCTTCAGATGTCATCTGCTCGCGCCCCATCATGACCGCCTTCTTGTTCACTTGCTCCCTCGCTCCCTGTCTTTCTCACGCTTCAAAAACATCCCCCGGTTTCCAGTTCACAACTTTAGCTCTCGGCTCAACCAGCGCGGCCAACTGCTCCGGCGTGCCAACGAGCGGCGGGAATGTTCCCCAATGAATGGGCAGGATGACTTCAGGCTTCAACAGCCCGCTGGCGAAGGCTGCTTCTTTCGGGTCCATCGTGTAGAAGCCGCCGATGGGCAGCATTGCAACTGTGGGCTTATAGAGCTGGTGAATCAGGGTCATGTCGCCAAAGACGCAGGTGTCGCCCGCGTGATAGAGCACCGGCCCGTTCTCAATCGAGATCACGTATCCCGCCGCAACGCCTACGTAGTGCACGCCCTTCTCGTCCTGCGCTCCCGATGAATGCTTCGCGTCCACCATTGTCACTGCCGCGTCGCCTATCGTCACCGTCCCGCCCATGTTCATGCCGACGGTTTCCTTCACGCCCTGGCCGGCGATATAGTCGGCGAGTTCATAAATAGCCACCACCTTGGTCCCGTGCTTTTTGGCCACCGGCGCGGCGTCGCTCATGTGATCGCCGTGGCCGTGCGTCAACAGGATCGCGTCAATCTTCGAGGGCAGTTCGAATTCCTTTGGATATTTGGGATTGTGCTGAATGAACGGGTCGATCAGAAGGTTAGTGCCCTTGGGAGTCTGGATGAGAACGGTAGCGTGGCCAAGCCAGGTAATGCGGGTTTTTGCGGATGAACTCATGATTCTCTCCTCGTGTGTAGTGTCAGTAGATTGTTCCGATCGACACCTGCCCTACTGATAGGCGTGTTTTGGTTGAGGCTTGCGTGCGGTCTGTGCCAGTTGTAGTCGTGCAGCCAAGTTTGGAGTTGTTCTTTTCCCTGTTCAGAGTCCTGATAGATTCGCGCGTAGGCCCATTCCTGTAGAGCAGTGCGGATGAATCGCTCGGCCTTTCCGTTGGTGCGTGGGGTGTAGGGCTGGGTGAAGCGATGCTTGAGGCCGAGGTCTCTGCAAGCCCGAGCGAAGTGGCGCGAGCGGTAGGCCGGCCCGTTGTCGGTGAGCAGGGCGCGAAAGTGGATGCCCAGGCGCGCGTAGTAGGCCAGCGCCTGGCCGAGGAAAGCGACGGTTGAGGCCGCGGTCTCATCTGGGAAAATGGCCGAGAAGGCGATGCGGGAGTGGTCGTCGATGGCGACGTGAACGTACTCCCAGCCCACGCGGCGGGTGCGGTCGGCCGGATTGCCGGTGACGCGATGACCTGGTTTGGCGATGCGGCCCAGCTTCTTGATGTCCAGATGCAGCAGGTCTCCGGGCGCGGCATGCTCGTAGCGCAGCACGGGTGGGCGTGGTTCCAGATCGCGCATGCGGCTGAGCTTGCGCCGGCGCAGAATGCGGCTGACGGTGGCACGGCTGAGGCCCGTAGCTTGCGCGATGCGCAACCCGGTCCAGCGCTCGCGGCGCAGTGTCTCGACCCGCTCTGCCAGATCCGGCGAGGTTGGCCTGCGCAGCCGGAGCGGCCTGCAACTGCGGTCCACCAGCCCGGCCTGCCCCAACTGGCGATAGCGCCCCACCCATTTGGCGGCCGTCTTTGCGCTCACGTTGGCGGCGGCTGCAGCCTCCGCCAACGTGCTTCCGCGTTCGATCACCCGCTTGGCCATCTCTTCTCGACTCCAAACCATCGTTCGTGCATTCTTGTGATAGTCCATCTGGTCTCCTGAATCGCTGAGTCTTCGCAAACACAGCTTTACAGGTTCCGATCAGATGGACAATCTATTGAAACCTCACAACTAGGCACTAGGGACTAGGGACTAGAAAAACCGAAAAGCGGCGAATCAGTTGACAGCTCTGCCGCATCACCTTGATACTCTCATCCATGCTGAACTCACGGGAATACGGAATTGCGGTCATGGCCATGTGCATGTGTATGGCGTGGGGACCCGTCCGTGGGGCTCGTGAACGGCAGATGCGATAAGCGCAACCGATTCTTGAAGTCAGGCGGCCCGGTCCCGGATAAGGATGCGGGCCGTTTTAGTTTGGGCCCGAGCCCAACGGGGTTGGATTTATTTGCAAAGAGCGCGGGTCGGGAGACCCGCACTACAGCCGGTCAGGAGACCGGCGTTACAACTGGATCTAGGAGATCACGATGTCTGAAGAAATCAAGCAGCAACTTGCCACTCTTGCCGTGCACGCAGGCCAGGTGGTTGACCCCACCACGGGCGCGCGCGCGGCGCCCATCTACCAGACCACGTCCTATGTCTTTAACGATGCCGACCACGCAGCGCGGCTTTTTGCGCTGCAGGAGTTCGGCAACATCTACACGCGCATCATGAACCCCACCACCGACGTGTTTGAAAAGCGCATGGCGGCTCTTGAGGGCGGCGCAGCGGCGCTGGCAACCGCGTCGGGGCAGGCGGCGGAGACGCTGACGATAACCACGTTGGCCAAGGCCGGCGAGGAGATCATCTCGACCACGTCGCTCTACGGCGGCACTTACAACCTTTTTCACTACACCCTGCCGCGGCTGGGTATCACGGTCAAGTTTGTTGATGCCGACGACTTCGACGGCCTGCGCGCGCTGATCAACGACAAGACCCGCGCCATTTATACCGAGACCTTGGGCAATCCCAAGCTCGACATTGCCGATATCGAAAAGTTGGCCACGATTGCGCACGAACACAAGCTGCCGCTGGTCATCGACAACACTTGCGCGTCGCCGGCTCTAGTTCGGCCCATTGAATGGGGCGCGGATATTGTGGTGAATTCCGCCACCAAGTTTATCGGCGGTCACGGCACGACAATCGGCGGCGTAATTGTGGACGCGGGCAAGTTTGACTGGGCAACGTCGGGGCGGTTCAGCGAGTTTACCGAGCCTGATCCCTCCTATCACGGGCTCTCGTACGTGCAGGCTTTCGGGCCGTTGTCGTTCATTTTGAAGGCGCGCATTCAGGGGCTGCGCGACACCGGCGCGGCGCTCTCGCCTTTCAATGCATTCCTGTTGCTGCAGGGCATTGAGACGCTGCACCTGCGCATGGAGCGGCACTCGCAGAACGCCCTGGCCGTGGCTAAACATCTGGCCGGGCATCCTGGCGTGGAGTGGGTCAATTATCCAGGTCTTGAATCGAGCGCGTACCATGAACGGGCGAAGAAGTACCTGTCCAACGGCGCAGGCGCGCTGGTGACCTTCGGCATCAAGGGCGGATACGACGCAGGCAAAAAGTTCATAAACTCGCTCAAGCTCTTCTCGCTGCTGGCTAATATCGGTGATGCCAAATCGCTGGTCATTCACCCGGCTTCGACGACACATCAGCAACTTTCTGTCGAAGAACAGGCTTCAACAGGCGTCACTCCGGGGTTGGTGAGGCTGTCGGTGGGTATCGAAGACATTCGCGACATTATCGCCGACCTTGACCAGGGGCTTGGGGACTAGGGACTAGAAAAACCTTTTCTGGCAGGTTTTTCCGCCTCCGCTAACTCCGCTAACACCGCTGACCCCGCTAGTATGCTGTTAAGTTAGGAAAGAAATGTCCACCGACTCATTTAATCGCAGCGGCGCATCGCCGCCACAGAAAACGATCGCACCCACCTACGAAGGCGACTTTGTGTTGAAGGAACCGCTGGCGCTTGAATGTGGGCGCTCATTGGACTGTCCAACGCTGCATTATGCCGTCTACGGCCGGCTGAATGCAGCGCGCGATAACGCCGTTCTTGTTTGCCATGCGCTGTCAGGTTCGGCGCTGGTAGGCAGTTGGTGGCCTGAGATTTTCGCTCCCGGGGCAGTCCTCTCGCTGGAGCACGATTTCGTCATCTGCATCAACATACTGGGCTCCTGTTACGGGTCCACTGGCCCAGGGTCGGTGAATCCCGATACGGGCGAGCCCTACGGCCCTGACTTTCCCCTCGTATCCATCCGCGACAACGTGCGCGCGCAGGCGCAGCTTCTCGATTCGCTCGGCATTCGCAAGTTGCGGCTCACGCTGGGCGGCTCCATCGGCGGCATGCAGGCGCTGGAGTGGTCTGTGCTTTTCCCCGAGCGTGTGGAGCGGGCGCTGATTATCGGTGTGGCGCCGCTGGGCGCAATGGGCCTCGCGCTGAACCATTTGCAGCGTGCGGCGATTGAGCAGGACCCCGAGTGGGAGGGCGGCCGTTATCTGCCGCAGAAGCCTCCGCGGCGGGGGCTCTCACTGGCTCGCCAGATCGGAATGATCAGCTACAAATCCGCACCATTGCTCGAGGAGCGGTACGGGCGCAATCCCAACCGCAATGGCGAGGACCCATGGCTTGAGGACCGATGCGGCGGCCTCATTGGCGGCCGGTTCGACGTGGCTGGCTATCTTGACGAGCAGGGAAGGCGATTCGTGGATCGCTTCGAGGCCAACTCTTATCTAGCCATTATGAGAATGATGGATACCTGGGATCCTCTGCGCGGCTTCAAGTCAGCGAAGGAGGCTTTCGGGCAGATCAAGGCGAAGCTGAGCTTTGTAGGCATCAGTACCGACTGGCTGTTCCCGGCCGAAGATGTGCGGCAGTTTGCTGAGGCGGTGCGGGCGGCAGGCGCAAACGCCGATTACCGGGAGATGGAAAGCGCGCACGGGCACGACGCGTTCCTGGCCGAGCAGGCAGAGCTGGTGCGGTTGCTGCAATAGTCTTGCCGGTTCCTGCTCCGCGCAACAGATTGCCAAAATCGCGCATCGATTTTGAGCAGGAGGATGATATAAATGTGCTCACGTTGGAGCCTTGGTCGTAGTCTCACCGGCGTGACTCGGCAGCAGGCGGCCGGACATCGGTCGAGCACCGTCTCAGATTTCCCGAAGTGTTTGCTTGTCAGGGGCAGCGCGGGTTTCTATAATCCTTCCAATACTGTCTCGAATGCCGTGGTATTGTAGTAACCGTTGCCGCGGCGGCTAACCGTCGCTTAGAGCGGATTTCAAACCCAAGAGTGAATCAGAATTATTGTTCGCCATTTCAGCAATTCCCAGGAGCACTGAATGAAGAAGTTAGTCTTTGCAACTGCGATGGCATTGGCAGGTATTTGCCTTGCTCACACGCCCCAATTGCCAGCGCAGGCACCAGCACCGGACGCGGGTCAGGTCCAACTTCCCGCGGACCAATACAATGCTTATCAAAGTGCCATAACTCAGACCGATCCCGCGGCAAAGGCCTCGGCGCTTGAAAGCTTCCTTACGACCTATCCCCAGACGCCCATAAAGAAGACGATCCTGGATCAACTGATCGACGCGTACCAGCAGGCGAAAAACCCTGCCAAGGCGCTCGATGCCGCCACCCGGCTGCTGCAGGTCGACCCCAATAATCCGAAGGCGATTCTGGTGTCGGTCTATTTCGACGTGGCCGATTGCAAGAAAGCCGTAGACCCGCAGACGGGCAACTTGAGTGACCCGCAACCCTGCGACAACGCCGCTATTCTTGCCCAGAAGGGGCTAACCATCGCCAAGCCCGCCGAAATGGACGATGCCACGTGGAAGAACTTCACCACGGCTTATTACCCGGTCTTCCATTCGGCAATCGCACTCGACTACGTTCAATCAAAGAAGAATTACGCCGGCGCGATAGACGAATACACCAAGGAACTTATGCTGTATTCGCCAGAACAAACCCAGTCGGGTCCAGGCCTGGTGGACACTCTTTACCTGGCTGAGGCGTTGGCCAAGCCAAGCGATAAGAAAGACGTCATCAAGGCCATTTGGTTCTACGCTCGCGCCTGGGACTTTGCCCCGGCGGCCTATAAGCCCCAGATTGAGCCAAAGCTCGATTACTGGTATAAGCGCTTTCACGGCACGCTTGACGGCGACGCCGCCATCAAGACGCAGCTCGATGCCATCAAGGCCCAGGCTCAAACTTCATTGTTCCCGCCCGACAGCTTTAAAATTGACCCCGCGCCCACACCGGCACAGCTTGCCGATCACGCTTACCACAGCGGCGACCCGAAACTGCTGAGCCTCGAGGACAAGGAGTACATCCTGGCCAACGGCGAGGACACAATCGCAAATGGTTTATGGGCGTTGCTCAAGGGCCAGCAGAGTCCGGTTCCAGGTGTGATAATCACTGCGCAGGCCACCGTGCTGAAGGTGACAGTGACCGCGATCGCCGCAGCCAAACCCAAGGAATACGTGGTGAAGCTGACGACACCGGCCGATTGCGACAAGGTCCCCGCGTTCTCCGGAGCGACCGTGAAGGAAGCGCAGGCTTACGTTCTGGCCAACGCCGTAAAGGCTGACACTGATCCGATAGAAGCGCTGACGGAGGCGCCGGCAAAGGTCCACAAGATCGATGTAACGCCGGCAGTAGAATCCGTTGGTGTTGCCGTTACGCAAGACGCCAAGGACAGCAAGATGGCGGACTTCAACGTGACAATGAAGGAGGCTGCTTCGTGCAAGGACATTCCCCCGGCAGGATCGACCGTGGGAATACAACCGGCAACCGAGATCGACGGTACCTATAGTACGTTCACCAAGGTTCCGGCAGCCAACGGCAAAGACGCCTCAGCCCAGATTGTGTTGAGCGACGGCTTTGTGCAAGCCGAGAAGAAAGGCCCCGCGCACGCGAAGCCAACCCCGGTACATCACGCTGCACCCGCGCACCATTCCGGCGAGTAACAAGCCGGAAACTCCTGGGATAGACGAAGGGCGGCTCATCAAGCCGCCCTTCCTTTTTTTGCATGATTGGCTGATAGGTCGACTACCCGCGAAAGTGGTAGTCTAAACGCAGAATGGCGCGATCACACTTCCTCCCGATTCTGGCATTGATGGCGATAGTCCTTCCGCTGTGTCCTGCGCAGGACAACCAGGACAGCTCAACGCTCGCCAACGCAAAACCCGTTCCTCCAATGCGGCAGCCGGCGCCGTTTCCCATTGATTCCCCTCAGGAATCAATGGGCTTGACCATTGAGGTGCGCACGCCGGACCAGATGACGGAAAAAGATCGCCTGCTTGAGGCGGATGCCGAATCGTCGATTGCCGAACGCGCCGGGTTTGCCGACCTCGAATTCAACGCCGGCAAATGGAGCTACCAGCAACTGGTATGCCCGAATTTTCCCAACCACTTGTTTTTGCGCTTTACGCGCGATAACGGCGAGCACGACCAGAGCGTTTTCTCCGTATCCATTCCCCGCAATGGTGAGGGGCATGTCCGCGTTATTCCGATTCTGAGGCGCAGCTATTCGCTTTTTTCGCCGGCGCCCATTAACGAGATCACTATCGCGGCGTTCAATCATATTCGCAATGAGGAGAAGGCTGAGAGCGCCTCGTCGTGGGTGGGGACGGCGCTATGCTATGCGGCGCTGGCCGGCGCAAATCCAGTGGCTGTAACGCAGACCGATGCATCGCTTCCAGGGGGATTTCCCGCAGCTTCGGCACCCATACTTGATGTTTCTCCCGAAGGTGGCGAGGTTATCTATCTTGGAGATGAATCAGCGAAGCCAAAGCCGGTAACCTGGAGTTTGACCTTCAACAAGTCGGGCAGGCTCTTGAATGTGAAGCGCCCAGTAGACCCTGATAGACAGCCTAAGCTGGTTCCACCTGGCCCACCGCCGCAGGAAACGCTCGTTCCGGGGACGGTCGCCGCGAATTGAAGTGAGCTGAGAACGGGCGCGATGGATTCCGCATCGCGGGTCCCAATATCGTTACTCACCCAGCATGATGCGCTGGATTCGGCTGGCGCGGCCACTAGCGGGATCGCACTCAATCAGCGCAGCGCACATCTTCGGGTTGCCTTTGGCGGCTTCGAACTTCCCCGGCATTCCAGTCAAAAACCGGTGCAGCACCAGCTCCTTCTCAACACCGATCACGCTGTCGTATGGGCCGCTCATTCCTACGTCGGTCTGATATGCGGTACCACCGGGCAGGATGCACTCGTCGGCGGTTGGCACGTGCGTATGCGTGCCCAGGACGGCGGTAACGCGGCCATTCAGGTGCCAGCCCATGGCGACCTTCTCGCTTGTGGCCTCGGCGTGGAAATCAAGCAGGATGACTTTGGCCTTGATGCCGGCCAGCAGCTCGGTGGCGGCGCTGAATGGATCGTTGGTGCCGCTCATAAAAACGCGGCCCTGCAGATTGAGAACGGCATAGGGAACCCCGCTCTGGGTTACTCCTTCATAGACGCCATACCCGGGCAGTCCCGGCGCAAAATTGGCAGGGCGAATCACGCGGCGGGGGCGTTCGTGGCTGTCAGCGGGGACGGACTTCAGATAGTCGGCGAGCTCGCGCTTGTCCCACACGTGGTTGCCGGTGGTCAGCACGTCGGCGCCCCAATCGAAAACCTCTTCGGCAATTTGCGGCGTGACGCCGAAGCCGCCCGCCGCGTTTTCAACGTTGATCACGGTGAGCTCGACATTGTGCACCTCTCGCACGTGACCAATGTGTTCGCGCACGATCTTGCGACCCGCGCTGCCGAATATGTCGCCCACGAAAAGGATATTCAAGTGCGGTTACGCTCCTGAGAGCACAATGCTCATCAATGGCCACCCATGTGGGCGGCCTTTTCTGTTTGGTTGGCCGGCGAATCCTTGGATATTCGAATAGGCGGGATTGAGATGTGTATCTCGTACTTCTGGGATTGGTCAAAGAGCACGATCTCATCGTCGGCCTTGAAGTGATCGTCAAAGCATTGACGAGGGTCTTCGTTTGCCTGGCAAAACCCCGAGTTTTCCAAGGTCGCTGATACCGCATGGCCGGCAGGTATAAAGTAATCCCCAGCGAGCCATAGCAATGAGCTATGTAATGTGTGGGTGCCCCGCGTGGCCTGCATGATTATCACAGTCTTGGGAATTGTTACATCCGCGCCAGTCGCGTTTTGCAGATCAACGGAGAATGACACTCCGCTGCCCGTTTCTGTGAATTTGAGCGGCCTCGCGGTCGAGGCATTGGGGCCGGAAGACTTTTTGCCAGACCGTTGAGGTATAAGACTGCCGTCGGGCCGCACAACCGGAACAAAATCCAAATCGTCCGCAACATCGCCTTCGTCGACGGGTCCCGCGTCGGCAAAGGTGGCCCTTATGGATTTTCGATCCCATGCCTTAGGTCTTGACTGGCAGTAGTGAATCAGGGCATTCGTCGAGATGACAGCGACTCCGACGCCAATCCCGCAAGCAAAACAAAGAATTATGGGCCTTATCCAAGCCGGCATTGGTTTTCTGACATCCTTTAAGTCAGACGCCATTTAATCTCCTCTCTTTATTACTGCTCCTTCTGTTTCTCCGGCCGCATCAAGGGGAACAGGATCACATCCCGTATCGACTTCGATCCAGTCAACAACATCACAAGCCGATCAATTCCGATTCCTTCGCCGCCCGTCGGAGGTAGCCCATAGGAGAGCGCGCGGACGTAATCCTCGTCCATCTGGTGGGCCTCATCATCGCCGCTGGCTCGTTGGGCGAGTTGGTCTTCGAATCTTTTCTTCTGTTCGACTGGATCATTAAGTTCACTGAAAGCGTTGCCCAGTTCGAAGCCACCGGCAAAGATCTCGAACCGCTCTACATGATCGGGATCTTCAGGCTTCTGCTTTGAGAGCGGCGAAACAATCGTCGGATAGTCATAGATGAAGGTTGGCTCAATTAGGAGCGGTTCGACGACGGATTCGAAGACGCCAAAGATGGTCTTGCCAATCGGAGCGCCCCCCAGCGATTCCCGCAATGTTGCATGAAGCCCGTCGCGCATCTTCTTAAGCTCGTCAATTCGCTTGGACGACGAATCGAAGTTCTCTGCGCTCCCAGCATAGGTCAGTTGTGATTCCGCGTCGTTCAAGGCTGCGGTCAGCTCTTCAACGGCAATGCCTAAAAGTGTCTGCATTTCTTGGCGAACGAGGAAGTGCTCAAGCTTCGGCGTGGCTTCAATGCCCTTGTGCTCGGCGCGCACCACGATCTCATTTGGCCACCACTTGATAATGGCTTCGCGCATCGTCAGCCGTTCCCACTTGCCCAGATCAATCTCAACACCGTTAAACGTCGTCAGTGTGGTGCCATTCACTTCCTGCGCGACAAACGCAAAAAGCTCCTCAGTAAGCTGCATGAGGTCGTGGTAGTTCGCATAGGCCTGGTAGAACTCCAGCATCGTGAACTCGGGGTTGTGCTGCGTGCTTACGCCCTCGTTGCGGAAGTTGCGATTGATCTCGTATACGCGGTCGAGCCCGCCCACCACCAGCCGCTTTAAATAAAGCTCGGGCGCGATGCGCAAAAACAGATCCATGTTGAGCGCGTTGTGGTGCGTTGTGAATGGCCGCGCCGCCGCGCCGCCGGCAATCTGCTGCATCATCGGCGTTTCCACTTCAAGGTAGCCGCGGCTGTCAAAAAAGCTCCGCAGTGCCTTCAGCGTCTTGGCGCGCTTCACGAACACTTCACGGGCATCGAGATTGGTAAAGAGATCGACGTAGCGCTGGCGGTAACGGATTTCGACGTCGGCCAGACCATGAAATTTTTCAGGCAGGGCTAGCATGGCCTTGGCCAGGAAGGTGAGTCGCTCGACGTGCACTGAGAGCTCGCCCGTCCGCGTGCGGAAGAGATAACCGGTGACGCCGATGTGGTCGCCAAGGTCGAGCAGCTTATAGAGCGCCCATCCCTGCTCGCCCACGGCATCGAGCCGCACGTAGACTTGCAGCTTCTTGCCGTCCTGCAGCAGGGTGGCAAAGCCGGCCTTGCCCATCAGGCGGATGGTGACGATGCGCCCGGCCACCGCGACCGTGGTGCGATTGGCCTCAAGCTCTTCGCCGGTGGCCGAATCCCACTTTTCGCGCACGGCGGGAATGGTGTGCGTAAAAGGGAATTGGTTGGGGTAGGCTTCCTGCCCCAGCTTCTCAATCTCCAGCAGCTTTTCTTTACGCAGTTTGAAGAGATCCTGCTCAAATTCCGAGTCGAACACGTTGATTCCTTTGGTGGAACTTTGGAGGATGGTCCAACGGCCAGTATATCGCTGTGTGGGTTATCACCTGCGCGAAGGCGCGCCCATCGTAGATAATCACGAGGGATGCCCTGGCACAGCCCCATTCCGGACTCGAATCCGCGCAAGAAAGGCCCGGCGCTGATGGGCTCGATCGTCGAAGCCGAGAAACTAATTCAGATTGCGCTGGTGCTGCCCTCAGCAGCACTCATCGGGTGGGCTGGCGGGGCTTGGCT